>Ga0214921_10003315_pt1 | contig 24824 bp, 23 predicted proteins | sample LL1505_MetaG_FD_177992 | JGI IMG/M metagenome (GOLD analysis project Ga0214921, IMG submission 177992) | Freshwater microbial communities from Lake Lanier, Atlanta, Georgia, United States - LL-1505 | ecosystem: Environmental > Aquatic > Freshwater > Lake | place: USA: Georgia | collected...
ATTACTGTTTAGCATTTTAATAATCTTACCCCCCAGCTCCTTCAGGCCACTCAAGAATCCAGCAATCCCATCCTTCACTCTACTGAATAACCCAGGCTTTTTTTCTGCATCCACTTCTGTTGACTTAGCGGTTTCTGGTGTATGGACTTGCTTCTTTAGTACAGAGGTCGGCGGAGGTGAAGACTCCTCTGTAGAGACATATTCCTCGATCATCTTATTAAACTTCTTGCCCCCCTCCCAACCTGGCGGCGCTTCCCACTGAGATTTTTCAGTTTTCGTGTTCCAGAAATATGGCAGGCCCTCATCATCCACATGCATCTCCCAATCACCTTGAGTGACTAGAGGTTTTTGCTCTTGGTCATCAATTGGTATATCCTTATCAATGACTGGAGGTGTATCCGGATCAATATCATCGTCTATCTGAGGGGATGGAGGTATATCATTATCATCCCCCGGCTCTGATTCCTTGGACATATTTCTCTCCTTTTTAATTCAGCGCTCTTTGATTATTCTGAGATCAGACTCTCGCCTTCCACTTGATGGCGACATCCGTTCACTACCTTTCACTGGCCCTTTCCCTTGGTGTGTTTGAATCATAGTATCTGCAAAGGACCTAGAGTGTGACTCAGAAACAGGCACTGCGGTAGGAGCAAATGCATACCGTATATTCTTAGGTATAGCAACAGACTCAGGGCCTGATGGGCTTCTTGGTACAGAATCACTAACACTACCTCGACTCACCGAAGCCCTAAAGGAAGGGCTGCCACTATCACTAATCCTGAATTGACTCATATAACTATCAACAGAACTTGACATCGATGATCTATTTTTTACAACCGCCCCAGAACGACGATGTGGGTCTTCATCAGATATAGAGCTTGAGACACTCATTGATCGAGATCCGCTAGGGCTACTTTGACCCATAGAATCGAGCGAAAACGTTGGATCCGCGGAAAAAGACCGAAGATCAGCTGAAGCAAGAAGATCTGGATCTACGGAAGAGATTTCAGGATCACCTGAAGCATAATCAATTATCGCCTTAGCTTTTTTAGTATTATGAAGCATTTCCTCAACAACCGCTCTGGCTCCTCTGTTTTTTACTGTATCTAAATATTTCGACAGAAAACTACGTTGCTTGGGCTCAAGACCCGCAACTGCCTCGAGCCTTATGCTGGTATGATCACCGCCATCCTTATGATAAAATAATGACTGCTTCTTGCTTGGGTCCGCCAGTTTATTACCAACATTCACCAACTCAGCCTTAAGCCTCTCTATTTTGCCACCATCGAGCTTTAAAGTCTCGGTATTAGCTCCAGCCTCTAAAGCAGCATTTGCTTTATCAAAATCTCCAACGAATAAACTATTAAGCAACTCTGCATTTTGCTTGCCTTCCTGAGCCTTGACGGTCTTGTCAAGGTCGCTTTTAGTCGGACTGCCAAAGAATCTAGGTAGATCGTCTCTGTATTTCGCCAATATTTGCTTACGTTTTTCGGCTATAACTTTATGATCAGGTTTTTCTCCAGCCTGAGCCTGAGCCTTCGCCTTTGTATTCACTGCATCCATGAACGCCTCGCTGCTCGTAGTCTTAGTCTTCCGCCACGCATCGAAGGTGACAGCTACGGGGTCTGCAGTCACTTCGGGTAGACCGCCTAGAACAAATTCCTCCTCTATATTTACTTCATTAGGCCTCAGAACAGCATCAACGGCAGCTTGCCTTGTGTCATACCGTTGCTTTATATCATTAAGACCCTCGCTTTTGCTTTCTAATAAGGATTTGTTTGTTTTGAGGTCTCGCTCTTTGGATGCAATATCAGCGTCTATCGCCTCTAATGCTTCAGCCGCAGCGCGACAATCATCGTCACCACCCCTTAATATCTCAAGTATTTCTGCATCCCTTTCTCGAGTCGCTTTTAGTTTATCTACATCATCGGCTCCACGAGCATTTAAGGCTTTTAGCTCCCGTCCAGCAGTATCCCATGTTTCTTTTGCGCCCTCAGACAATGAACCGTCACTAATCTTAGTGTGCAAATCCTTTTTACTAGCACGTAATGTTTCTATCTTCTTAGTAAGAATCTCATTCAGAGCATTTATAGGCTTACTAAATTTCTTAACTTCAGCCTCAAGATTATCAAGAGAGACTTTCAACTCCCCTAAGGTCTTGTCATGACTTTGCGCAACCTCCTGCGAAAGAGGTTGGGGATTCTCGCCTCTTGTTAGCGATATCGGCTCAATCTCTTTAAGCTTTGCATCGAGTGCTTTTACCATCTGTCCGATCTGATCATCTTTTTGCCCTGGAGACAAATTTCTTTGAGCCTGACCTTCTTCTGGCGGCGGCATATCGTCTTCTTCGGGCGGCGGCATATCGTCTTCTTCGGGCGGCGGCGGCATGAAATTCGGAGGAGAACCGACGGAATCTAGCGCTTTTGCTGACGCATCCCCTGCTGCGACTGTAGGAGTATCATCCTCAAATCCTGGTGGTGGCGGCTCTAACTCACCAACCACCTTTTTAAAGGCTTTCTCTTGATCGGGATCCGCTATCCCCAAATCATACTCCTCTCCTTTGACAGCCTTGATAATCTCTCCAAGACGAAATTGCTGCATAGGATTTGCTTGCTTTTTCAAGTCCTCCAGCAACTCAACACTTTTTTCTGATAGCGTTTTATCCAACCTAAAGTCGTCAAGAGCCTCTTCCTTTAAGGCCGCCATTAGCTTCACCAATGATTCACCTGACCCTCTTTTTTTCTGCCAATTTCCAAAGGCCTCCTTAAGAGAATCTACTTCTGTGAACGACATAGACCCTGAGCCTTTTGATGATGGTGGGGGCGGCTCCTTATCAATCGCCGCTAATTTCGCCTCTAGAGCCGCTATTTGCTCTTTCAAATTTGCGACACTTGGCATCGATGCGCTTCTAGGGCGAGGTTCTTGCTCAACCTGAGTTAGAGGACTGTTCCGGAAGGCAGCTGGCGCGCTATGACGACGCGCGGCAATTGTTTTTGCAATCATTCTATCGAGCTTGTCGTCGACTTCCTTGTCCTCATGAGGCTTTAACTCCTCTTTTAATTCCACTTCTAGCCCTTCAGGATCAAGATCCAATACTTCATCAAACTTTTTTGAAGATATAGAATTTCTCGAGATAGATTCGGATATTGAATTTCTTGAGATGGATGATGGCTCATAATCTTCTAGCTCTATAGAGTCTAAAGATCGATCCTGTAATCTTTGTTTTGGCGTTAGCGCCCTCAGTCTTCTTGCTTCTAACTCAGTCTCAACTTTGTCAGAAAATATTTTGAGCATTTCTTGAATACTTGCGGAGTTGTTGCTACTTGCTTCCTTTATCGCCTCTGCCATATCTTTTAGATTTACAGTACGAGTATTACCTCTCTTCACCTTAACTTTTTCAACTACATAACTCTTTCTAAACGTCTGTTTGGAGTTTTGAACGTCCTCTAATTTTAATGCGGCTATTTTTCTTAGCTTATCACTGCTAAGATTGCTAATATTCGCTATTACATCGTCCAGAGCCTCTTGAGCCATAACATCAGACTCTTTCTTCTCGACTTTCTCCTTCGCCATCCCTTTCCCCATCTCATAAGTTTCATCTTCTGACGATATCATCCATTCCATGCTAAATCCACAGATTTAGGCAATAAGGATTTTCTTTTTCTGCGAGTGTTTCAATTTTGCACAAGTTTACTCTAGATTTTCTGCTCAACTAGGAATATAACCTAATGTTATCACGAGCGAAACATTTGTTATAGCGACGTCGGTTCTACGAACCTTCTGGCTATGACAGCCGCTATGAGAGAACAAATAGGAGCACGTCATAATGAAACAGCCGGCTGTTTATATAATGGCGAACCAGAGAAACGGCACCCTGTACATAGGTGTAACTTCGGATTTGGTTAAAAGAGTTTGGGAGCATAAAAATTGCATAACCAAGGGATTCACGTCAAAGTATAACTGTAAGATGCTGGTATATTATGAGGTTCTTGAAACAATGGAATCGGCTATTATGAGGGAGAAGCAGCTGAAGAATTTTTCTCGGGCTAAAAAACTGATGTTAATAGAGACGATAAATCCAGGTTGGAAGGATTTGTACGAAACAATAATTTAACCGTCATCACGAGCGAGCGACGATCTTGTTGCGTAACTCGTCATCACGAGGAGGTTCGTAGAACCGACGTCGTGATCCAGTCAATACAAAATCTTAGCGCATCAATGTGCTTCGATTTTACTTGGATTACTAAGTCGCTATCGCTCCTCGTAATGACGACCGCCACGGCTTGTCTGGAATGACGGAACAACAACATTATAAAAGGAGAAGACTAATGAATAAAGAACAGGCGCTGGCTGCAGCCCTAGGGCAAATCGAAAAAAGCTACGGCAAAGGCTCAGTCATGAAGCTTGGACAGTGCCAGGCTGTTGATGTTGAAGCGGTATCAACGGGCTCCCTTGGCCTTGATATGGCTCTTGGGATAGGCGGGCTGCCTAAGGGGCGAGTGATCGAGATCTTTGGTCCTGAGTCTTCTGGTAAAACCACCCTAACTCTCCATGCTATTGCAGAGTGTCAAAAAAAAGGCGGAACCTGTGCATTCATCGACGCGGAGCATGCGATGGATCCATCTTATGCTAAAAAACTCGGCGTAAAGATTGATGATCTTATTATCTCGCAACCCGATACTGGCGAGCAGGCCCTAGAAATCGCCGATACTCTCGTGCGTTCTGGAGCGGTTGATCTTCTTGTCATCGACTCCGTTGCTGCTTTGGTGCCAAAAGCTGAGATCGAGGGTGAGATGGGTGATTCGCACATGGGGCTGCAAGCTCGTTTGATGAGTCAAGCCTTGCGTAAATTAACTTCATCTATCGCCAAAACCAATTGCATAATCATCTTCATCAATCAAATTCGTATGAAAATTGGAGTGATGTTTGGCAGCCCCGAGACTACCACCGGCGGTAATGCATTGAAGTTTTATGCATCAGTAAGGCTAGACATTCGTCGCATCGGATCAGTGAAAGATAAGGAAGATGTGACTGGTAGTCAGACTAGGGTAAAGGTTGTGAAAAACAAGGTTTCACCACCATTTAAAGTTGTGGAATTCGATATTATGTATGGCTCAGGAATTTCTAAGACCGGTGAGATAGTCGATCTTGGCGTTAAGTTTGACTTCATTGAAAAGTCAGGCGCTTGGTTCTCTTATAATAGCGTGCGCATAGGCCAAGGAAGAGAAAATGCAAAGCAATATTTGCATGACAACCCCAAGATCGCTGATGAGATAGAGCAAAAGATCCGTGCCAAAGTGGCGGCTATTGTTGATGGTAGCGTGACATTAGTGGAGGATAAGCAAGAAGAAGAGCCTGGGTCAGAGGACTAGGAAGAAAGTATACTTGACCTGAAATAAGTAATACCTTATAATTGAGGTATTACTTAAATTATGAGGTATTACTATGCACTGTACGACTATGACACAAAAAGGTCAGATTACTCTTCCTGTTGATTTTAGAAATAATTTACACCTAATGCCAGGCGATAGCTTGAAGTGTAGGCAAGTAGGCGATGAGATAATCGTCAAAAAAGTGCGCAAGCCTACATTGATGGATTTATCAGGCTGCCTTCCTAAGCCCAAGAGATCATTCACCATAGAAGAAATGGACGCGGCGGTAGGAAAAGCACTAGGGAAAAAGTACGCAAAATGATTGGATTAGATACAAATGTTCTCATACGTTTTATTACAAGAGATAGCGAAGATGAGTGGAGCAGGGTATTTGACTTAATGAGTCGGCACGACGGCTTTGCTAACTCAATCCATATAACGGATGCAGTGTTGTGTGAAGTTGCGTGGGTTCTGAAGTCGAATTACAAATATACCAAAGATAGACTGATTGAGGGATTGGAAATGCTAAGCAATACAAATGAACTCGAATTCAGCAGTCGTACTATATTCAAACAAGCCATAGAGCTTTATAAAAATGGCAAGGCAGACTTCACGGACTATTTTATCATCCTAAAAAACAAACATGCTGGCTGCGAATATACCTATTCTTTTGACAAAAAACTACTAAACGAATCCCTGGCGGTTCCAATACCAAATTAAGGAGAAAAACAAATGATCAACCTAACAAACAAAACAGCATTAGTAACCGGAGCATCAGGAGGCATTGGCGGAGCCTGTGCAAAGCTTCTGCATCAACTAGGCGCTCATGTCGTCATAAGCGGCACAAACCAAGCAAAGCTCGAAGCTTTGGGAAGCGAGCTTGGCAGCAACTACACTATCAAAGTATGCAACCTTGCCGATAAAGCAGCATGCGCGAAGCTCGTGGAAGAAATAGAGCAACTTGATATCCTAGTTTGCAACGCTGGCATAACCAAGGATACTTTAGCCCTTCGGATGTCTTTAGAAGACTTCCAGAGTGTAATAGACATAAATCTAACTGCAAGCTTTGTCATGAACAAAGCAGCTATAGGCAAAATGATGAAGGCTCGCTATGGACGCATAATCAACATCTCCTCAATCGTCGGCGTCTCTGGCAATCCAGGACAAGCAAACTATTGCGCTTCTAAAGCCGGCTTAATTGGAATGAGTAAATCCTTGGCCTATGAAGTAGCAACACGTGGTATTACGGTTAATACTGTCGCGCCTGGATTTATCACATCAAATATGACCGACGCCTTAAATGAGCAGCAAAAAGAAGGCTTGCTTGCAAGAATTCCGATGAAAAGAATGGGAGAGGGGGCGGAGGTAGCGCAGGCGGTGGCATTTTTAGCGAGTGACGCTGCTAGCTATATCACAGGACAAACTATCCACGTCAACGGCGGAATGCTAATGGTTTAAAGCCCTGCGGGTGATTTGCGCGGTTTTAAGTTAACCATTACTATTTTTTATACTAGCCATATGGAATTTTTTGTGCTAAAAGTTCGTCCTGATCTAATCACAAGAGATTGGTATATTAATTTAATAAGGATGTTTATATGAGCAATTCTGAAACAGAGCTTTTGAATAAAATCAAAAAAATTGTAGCTGAGACTTTAAAAATCTCAGAAGATAAACTCAATGCTAATTCTAGTTTTGTTGCCGATCTTGGCGCTGATAGTCTTGACCAAGTAGAACTAATGATGGCCTTTGAAGCTGCTTTAGAGTGCGATATACCTGACACTGACGCCGCAAAAATGGCGACTATCCAAGATGTTATGACATACGTTCAACAAAAAACCGCTGCTTAAATTAAGTTTCTTGTTTCCCTCGGACTTGATCCGGGGGTCTTGAGAGTTTTGACAAGACCCTCGAAGGCCTGCGCCCGAGGGGAACATATAAGTAGGTACTAAATATGCGAAGACGAGTTGTAGTTACTGGCCTTGGTGCCGTTAGTCCTCTTGGACTTAATGTCAAATCCACCTGGGAAGGCATTCTTGCTGGAAAAAGTGGAATCGGTCACATAACTCGTTTTGACGCATCTGCCATCCCATGTCAAATTGCCGGGGAGCTTGATCCATCATTCAATCCTGAAAATTATGTTGAGCCGCGTGATATTCGCAAAATGGATGTCTTTATTCAATATGGAATGGCAGCGGCCACCGAGGCTGTTGAAGATAGCGGTTGGAAGCCAGAAGCTGAACATGATTTTGAGCGCACGGGTGTCATACTAGGCTCAGGAATAGGCGGACTTCGCGCAATAGAAGAAACAGCAGTTTCTTACCATAGCAATTCAGGTCGCGTTAGTCCATTTTTTATAGCCTCCTCTCTTATCAATCTGCTCTCTGGTCATCTATCTATTAAATATGGCTTCCGAGGGCCAAATCACGCGGTCGTTACAGCCTGCGCTACAGGCGCTCATGCTATTGGAGATGCCGCTCGCATAATTCAATATAATGATGCGGATGTTATGATTGCAGGGGGCGCTGAAGCCGCTATATCACCAATTGGTGTTGCTGGTTTTGCTGCCTCTAAAGCCCTCTCAACTGCTTATAACAATAGACCCACAGAAGCATCTCGTCCATGGGATAAAGCCCGCGATGGGTTTGTTATGGGTGAGGGTTCTGGGGTTGTTGTGCTCGAAGAGTACGAGCATGCAAAAAAACGAGGAGCCAAGATATATGCAGAAGTTTTGGGATATGGCATGGCTGGCGATGCATACCACATCACCTCACCACATCCAGAAGGCAGAGGCGCTACTGGAGCAATGGCTGCAGCTCTTCGCAATGCCTGCCTTGATCCATCAGCTATTGATTATATAAATGCCCATGGAACCTCTACCCCCGTTGGGGATGTTATTGAGCTAGAGGCTGTGCAGAGGCTCTTTTTAGAAAAGAATCCTAAGATCATGATGTCTTCAACAAAGTCAATGACGGGCCATTTACTTGGCGCCGCTGGAAGCTTAGAGACGATTTTCTCAGCCTTATCAATAAGCAATCAAATAGCTCCGCCAACAATCAATTTAGAAAATCCGATAGATGAAGCGAGAATCGATCTAGTGCCTTTTATTGCAAAAGAAGCCAGGATAGATAAGGTTATGAATAATTCTTTCGGTTTTGGCGGAACCAACGCTAGCTTGGTTTTGGGTAAGATTTAGAGTCTTCTTGCGGAGGCTCTGCGGAAGCTGGAGGCTTATAATTCTCATCATGCTTTGTCAGTAGCTCCTTTGCCACAAAAAGATCATCATGCATCATTCCTGCTGCTACAACCCCTTGACCCTCCCTAAATAAAGTTGGTATAACCCCACGATAGCGCACCCTGATCTTGGTCTTATAATCAGTCAAATCAAACTCCAGGGTCGCTGCATCTATTTTAACTATCGAACCCTTCTCCACAAGTCCACCTAGCCTTATATCTTTAGAAAGATCAGCCTTATGGAGCTCAGATGGCTCATAGAAAAACACGATATTATCCGACATAGAGCGCAGCATCAAAGCCACCCCACCAGCGATTAAGGCAATTGTCAAGCAGGAGAGTAGGAGTCTATTTCTTACTGATTTTTGCACTTTTTTTCTTTAGATATTGTTGAATTGACAAGCCCCCTAATAGCAAAAGACTTGCGAAAGTAAAAATATAGGCCAAGACTATGTAATTATTCATTTTGAATCCTTCGAGACATCATTTTTATATAAAACCCATTAGGTTGAAGCTATGCAAGCAACAAAAACAGCGGCCGCCCCTGCTTTTTTGAGCTCGCTAGAGCATAAAGAAACGGTTGTACCGGTTGTCATAACATCATCAACTAATATTATTTTCTTGCCCCTAATAGCATGCTCATTTTTGACTAGAATGCTACCAGAAATATTCTTGAGCCTAGCCTTGTAGGATAGTAAAGTTTGAGGACTAGTCCACTTTCTTTTTACCAAAACATCCTGCGCTATAGGTTTTTGTATAGCCCTGCTGAGTTCTAGCGCCAATATTCCAGCTTGATTATACATCCGCATCAGGCGCTTTATTTTATGCATCGGCACTGGTACAATCAAGTCGGCATCGATCATTTGATTGCTATAGCGAGCGCTCATCATTTCTGCAAATTTACGCGCTAAAATTGTTTTGTCGTAATACTTAAATGCATGTATAAGGTTCTTGCTATTATCATCAAATTTGAATATGGCTCTGGCATTATCGTAACTAGGGCGCGATTTGATACAAGCAAGACATGTTTGATTATGCTCAAGATCGAGGGTAAATTTTCTCCCGCAAACTTCGCAAAGAGGATCTGTTATAAAATCAAGATCAGACCAACATTTTCCGCAAAATCCTCCGCTGTCTTGCGATAGCTCTGAGCATGAAAAGCATCTTTGCGGAAGTATGTAGTCTAGGATATGGCGTCCAATTTTATATAGCATATTTAGACCTCTGTTTCCTTCGTGCCTGATACGACAGTCGCGTTCGAAGCAGAGATCATGAGACATTCGTATCAAGCGCGAAGGAAAGATTCAAATTCAGCTTTAGAAGCATATTCGATAACTTGCTTATCCTTTATTTGATTATTAAACCATGTCAGCTGCCTCTTGGCATATTGCCTGGTACGCGCTTGAGCTAAAGCGATAGACTCTTCTAGAGTTATCTTTCCGTGAATATAGTTCCAGAGCTCCGTAAGACCAAGGGCCTTTTGAGCGGTTATTGTCATATAACTCGCTTCTCTCGGGCTTGATTCTAAGCTCTCAGTAGAGTCATGAGACCCTCGAATCAAGCCCGAGAGAAGCAGAGCTTTAGCCTCCTCAAGCCCACCATTTTCAACAAGCTCTATAAAACGCTCGTTGCAGCATTTATGCAAAAAAGCTCTCTCGGGCTTTAGCATTATAACTGATAAGTCATAGTTACTCAGTATGCTTTTACTTGGAGTTTGAAAGTATGAAATTGGCTTCCCGGTCTGCAGTAGCACTTCATAAGATCTAATCATACGTTGGCTATCAGATGGCTTGAGCCTGAGACTATCTGGATCAATAGTGATCAAACACTCATAAAAACCAGCGCTTCCGAGGCGTTCAAATTCTTCGCGCGCTCTTTGCCTTACCTCATCATCAATATCCGGAATCTCGCACAAGCCATTTATAAGCGAACTAATATATAGCCCCGTTCCTCCGACAATAATAGGTCTTTTATTAAGCGATGATATTTCTTCTAGCGCTTTGGTAACGTCTGTAAGATATTTTGCCACTGAAAAGCTATCGGCGACTGATATGTAATTATATAAATAGTGGCCTATTTGAGATTTATCTGATGATCTTGGAGAGGCTGTAATTATCGGTATTTCACTATAGACCTGCATAGAATCGGCGTTAATAAGAAGGCCATCATGGCATTTAGCCATATGCATAGCAAGTCTTGATTTGCCACTAGCAGTAGGTCCGCAGATAATCGTGAGTTTTGGTTTATTCATTTTGTTCTTGAGCTTGAGAGTAAATAATAGCCTAGGGGTTTTTTGGAGCTTACCTAGATTTACGAGTTGCGTCTCTTTTTAATCTCAGGATAGTCTTTGATTATATCTCGATAATTTATATCTTCTATATAATTTATGAAAATTTTTAGAGCATCTGCTTTTGACATGAAAGAATAGGCTCGCAGAGCTATATTCTTTAAGCTCTCTGGTCTTTATTTTTTTACTTTCAAAAAGTGCGAGATGAATCTTGACAAAAATTCAGGATCTGCTATAATATCTAGAAGAAATGTTAAAAGGTAATCTATATGGCAAAAATACAATTTAATGATTTACGTGATCTACGCGCGGCTATTATAAGAGGAGAAGAAGAGAATGTGTGGATAAATCTTAAGCATGGTTCAGGGAATGGGAATGGCGAGTATTATAAATATATTTTTCAAACTCATGGTCATGGTGGTGGATTTGAGGGTGATCAAACTGATCCATCTGGAAATAACCTGCTTTTACTTACCATCGCTTCTAGGAAAAACGCACTAGCAATAGCAATTTTGCAAGACGCTAAGGCGAAACTGAGTCCACTAGAATTCAAGCAGTTTGTAAATTACAAGTATAGTTATGTAGATAAAGCAGGGGCCGCCGCTGCAGGGAATCATAGTTTTTACATTAATACAGCCCTAACCTTAGCTCTGAAATTCGATTTTTTTGGGCTAGCTAAAAATCTATTAGACTGTGGAGCCGACCTAAAGATCTGTGATTATGCTGGTAATAATGCGCTGCAGATTGGGGTCTGCAAGCTGGGAAGAGGGAGCGCTTCTGAGCAAGCTTTACTAAGCGATTTGGTTCAGCAGTTCATTAAGCAAGGCGGTGATTTGTTAAGTCACAAAAACCTAGCTGGCCTAGATTCTCGTGATCTTCTAAGACTCCCTTGTGATGTTCTTGATAAGATAACATTTAGACCAAAGGATAGTAGGGTATCTTCTCATGAAGAAGAGAGCGGTATGGGTCTTTTTGAAATAGGGCAAAGTAATATTAAATGGCTATGTGAAGCTCAGCACTCAAAACAAGAAATTGACTCAAGATGTCCTGGAGTACTAAACCCTCTAATCCAAAATGGCCTTATGTCCGTTATAGCTAGCGATGTAAGGGATCTATGGACAAACTTCATACAAATTCGCGCTGGTTTTTGTTATGGCAATGCACCAGATGAATGGGTCAGCGTAAATCCTAATGAGGGCATAAGAATAATGGAGAGCGCTGAGAATTTAGCGCAGTTGCATGATTCTATAAAAGTCGCCGGTGATCATCATGAAGGCGCAGCAGCTGCTTGGCATTGGTAAAATGCCGTTATTTTCAATGTCTGAAATGACAAAATTCTACTTTAATCCTCAGGCAAGAGAATTTCCCGCTTGCCTGAATGATTAGGGGCAGAGACTGCGCCTTCCGACTCCATGCGCTCTATGATGAGAGCCGCTCTATTATAACCAATACGCAAACATCTTTGAATGTAACTTGTCGAGACTTTGCGATCGCGCTTCACAATCTGGATTGCTTGCCTATATAGACTGTCATCATCAGTACCATCACCAAGATTCAATTCTTCTTGCTCTTCATCTGATTGCGTAACGCTGGTTATGTAATTAGGCGTACCTTGACTTTTGAGAAACTGCGCAATATTCCCAACTTCGCGATCATCAACAAATGGCCCATGAGCCCTTATTATCTTTGAATTGCTGCCCATATAGAGCATATCGCCCATGCCAAGCAATTGCTCAGCTCCCTGCTCACCCAAAATAGTTCTGCTATCAATCTTGGAGGTAACCTTAAAACTGACACGACTTGGAAAATTTGCCTTAATAACACCGGTGATAACGTCAACTGATGGACGCTGAGTTGCCATGATTATGTGTATCCCTGCAGCACGAGCCATCTGAGCTAAGCGCTGCACTGAGGATTCAATGTCCTTGCCAGCAACTAGCATAAGATCAGCCATCTCATCAACAATCACAACAATAAAGGGTAAATTCTCCGCTGGAACAGGAACCGATTCATATATTGGCTTACCAGTCTCAGGATCAAAACCCGTCTGAACAGTTCTCTCAAGGGTCTTACCGCTCTTGATGGCATCTTGAATGCGTTCATTATAGCCAGCAACAGATCTAACCCCCAAATTTGACATTAAACGATAGCGATTCTCCATCTCTTTTACAGCCCATTTTAAGGCAACTACAGCCTTACCAGGTTCGGTTACAACTGGCGTGAGTAAGTGAGGGATGCCGTCATAGACCGAGAGCTCAAGCATCTTTGGATCGATCATTATGAATTTACACTGCTCTGGCGTATGTCTATAGAGTAGCGATATAATCATGGCATTGATAGCAACCGATTTACCAGAACCAGTAGTACCAGCAACGAGCAAATGAGGCATTTTGGCTAAATCCACAACTGCTGGCTTGCCCCCTAAATCCTTGCCTAAGATAATAGGCAGGCTCAGGTTTGGATCTCGATATTCCTTCGTTTCTATAAGATCCCTTAGACTAAAAAACTCTCTATTTGCATTAGGCAATTCGACGCCAAGAACATTACGCCCAGGGATGACTGCAATGCGCGTGGATATAGCGCTGAGCGAACGTGCGATATCATCAGATAGGCCTATGACCCTTGAGGACTTAGTTCCCGCAGATGGCTCAAGTTCGTATAGAGTAACAACTGGCCCTTGGGCTATATCTATTACCTCACCCCTTACACCAAAATCATTCAAGACTTGCATCAAATCCTGAGCGTTTTGCTGAAGCTGCTCGGGTGTTTCGGGTATGATAGTTTTGTTATTGTATTTACCAAGGAGATCTATTGTTGGCAAAGTAAACTCGCCATTATTAGCAGCTTCGTAGTTTTCGCTTGCAAGATACTTAGATTCTTCTTCTATATTATCATTATCATTATTTTCAGCTTTTAATACCTGCCTAACGACTCTGGGCGCAACCTTGCGATCGTATGCTTGCAGCTGAGTTTTGTCATTTGCAGTAGATGTAAAATTCGCAAAGATTTTGCTATAATCTTCAGGATCAAACCCAGTAGAGAGCAAGAAGCATAAAAATGCTACGCTAGCAAATAACATGATAAAGATATGATCAAACTGAGGAAAAATTGATATGGTGATACTCGATAGCACTCCACCAAGACCAGCTGGAAGCGCCTTAGATTCAGCTCCACCAAATGTCGAGGATAGGGATATCATAGCTACAACAAGGCTTATCACTCTTGCTGGCCACCACCTAACGGAGCCTTTAAAAAATAAAACAAAAGCCCAGCATAGTAAGCCCAACGGAAGAAGAGCGCTTGCTAAGCCAAAGATTTGGAGTAGCAGATCTGACGTATATGAACCATAAAATCCTAGAAGATTTGATGGCTCATCGCTTGTTGATGTATTGAGTGATGGGTCGCTAGAATTGTAAGAGAGTAGAGATATAACTATAGCCCCAGCAAGGCAAAGAGAGAAAACAGCTCTAATCCTATGATCAAAAAAATACTTATTTATCCAAGAAAACACTTACCCTCGAGAGTTGGCTAATTACGAACCATTATACTCAGGCGAATCTATTTATCAAAAGAAGATTTACGGACTACAATCACTAATATAAAACCCCTCGCCATATATTTGAAAACTCACATCTAATTTTAAATTATCTTCTGTCATGAAACTTTTTTCCCGCGATAATTCATCAAAAAATGAAGCGTATTCTTCCTTATCTTCATCGCTTGCTGGGGTTCCACCTACGACCTCAGCTTCGTTGCATTGCAATCCTAAGCCGCAACGAAATAGTACTAAGCCTAGTAGTTTATCCTCTACTTTTTGATATTTGGTAAATAAGCCATCTACGATCGGAATCAGAGCTTGTGCGCCAACGCATTCAATCAAGATAGCAGCTGCGTAGGTTCTGTCATCTAAATTTATTCCTTGATCATGGAGCAGATATCTTCTTAAAATTACCTCAGCTGCAGGTCCAAGAGCTTTTATAATCTCTGAGTTAGAAAGCATTAATTCCTGAGCAATACAATCATAAGGATCATTTGTATTTCTCAAAGGGAGTTTATGGCGAATGGCTGTGACTATTAATTCTATTAGCTTAGGTTTGTTATAATTACAGCAGACTTTCATGGCGCGTGACTCCATATAAGTTCTTATTTACTACTCACTAAGTAATTTCCTGACTAATCGTACAGTAATATCACGCCCTACTTCAAGAGAATAATTATCCAGATGCTCTACAAATAATCTTATAGTGTCAAAATTACGCTCTAGACGCGCAGCCAAATAGTCTATCACATCACCATTAACCTTAAGTGATCTGGCGCTAAAATAACGCGTAAGGAGCACCGCAATCATCTCCTCATCTGGCAAACCAAGATTGAGAGTTCGTACGGAATTTATACGAGACCTAAGATCCGGAAGGGTAAATTTTGGCAGAGAGCTAGCGGTCATAAGTAATGGTTTTGAATCTTCATGCGATTGATTAAAAACGTGCAAAAGCGCCTCTTCATCCCATGATTCAATGCCTTCTATAACATTATCTCCGCTCCATATACTTGCTAAATGAGTCTTGCCAGAAGACTTGGGACCTATGAGCAGGAGATGGTAAGGATATGGCAGGCCACCCCAGGGTTGTTTGGATTCGATAATAACCTCATAAGCTATGCTATTTGCCCTTGTGACTATATAGTCTTCGGGCAGGTATTTAGTATGAAGCGGAAAATTGAGGTTGTATTGCTGCATTGGTTTTTCTTCTGTTACTTATTCAAATTTCTATGTATTTCTTTTTCTAAGTCTTCCAGTAGGTAAACTATAAAATCCCATAAGCCACCTTGCCCTAATGCTTTATCCATTTGGTTAGTTGGTAAAAAGCGCATCATTTCTCGTTTAAATTCAGACTCTATTTTGCCGCTTTCTTTTGTTATTTTTAGTCTCTTGGCAAATGAGCTAAAAAAATGTTCTTGCGTATGATTACGATCTCGAAGTTTATCTGTTATCCACTCGATTCTAGGACTTACTGCTCTTTCGTGTAGCCACATTATATCCCATAAGTCGCGGTATTTTATACGATTTGGTCTAAAAGCAAATGCAATCAATTTGTCCGTATAGATTTCCTCGCGGCTTTGCGCTTGTATGATAAGTCCGCTTGTGCCCATGTCAAGGCCATAAGGGTTTTGTAGCATCATGGGACGTCTTTCATATGAAGGCAAAGCGCAAATATCTATATTAATAAGCTGAGCTGGTAGATGTTTTTGCTCTGGACGCGTTTCTATTTTTATTTTCCATGTCTCTACATTGCCTTCTTCTTTTGCGGGCTCGCTTATTGACACCTGAAGTCCATACTTGGCCTGAAGATCTTTGATGAGCACTTCTCCCATTGAAGAAAGTGTATCTTTGGTAAAATCGCTGCCACCAGTAAAATCGAGGTTTTCGCTTAATCTCACGCCACCGTAACAAGCACGTAAGCATGTTCCGCCTATAAAAGTGAGGTTTTGGAGCAGGTCGCTATCTCTTAAAACTCTTAATATATCGTGATGCAGCAGCTCTTTTTCAACAACTATCCTAAGAGGAGATAGGCTGGGTTGATTACGCAGAGCTTCCGTCACTAACTTATCAAATAAGTTCATTTGCAATATTCCAGTCTATTAAATCACAATTGCGATGCGTTGCTTTCATGTCTCGAAGCGCTAATGCTACATTTGCGCGCCATAAGCCACAATTCTTATCATAGTATAGTTGATTCATAATATCTGTGGGTTTTTGGTTTGTATGAATAAACTCTATTGTCCCAAATTTGCCGCAAGGTATTACGCTACTACGACCAGATGACATGATAGAAATCCAATTCATAGGAAGCTGTGAAATAACACCAGCGTCGCTTAAAGAAGTTTCGAGGCTTATATAATTGAGGCTGCCAGCTCGCAAATATATAGCTATATGAAATAACAATAATCCATCTGGTGGAATAGCTTGTTCATAGACATAAAGCCCCCTACATAGCCTTACTAGATAACCAGATTCTATAGCTCTACTAAGTAAAGTCTTAAAAGACCCATAAGATAGATCTGGGAAAATGCTCTTGAGATCGCTAGCTGAAAACAAGTAATGCTTACTATTGGCGTTTTTTTGAAGCCAATTATTTAGGATTCTCATTGGTTGCATTAGTCTAGTCACTCTACATTAAGTTACAGTTATTGTAACTTAATGTAGAGTGAAAGGCAAGAAAATTTTTGAATTTTGATTCTTACTTAGAAGAGCGAAGAAAAGTCCCAAGAAGAATTTTGGCTATCCCAGCTGCTGGTATAGCAAGCAGCATCCCGACGAAGCCGAATAAGCTCCCGCCGGCCAGGACTGCAAAGATTATCCACAAGGGATGAAGACCGATCTTGTCCCCGATGATTTTGGGAGTCAAAGTTGATCCCTCAAGCAGCGCGCCAAAGAAATATAACATGGCAATAGTTAGCATGTGCAACGAAAACCCGAATGTGATATAGCCAAAGACTAGAGCAATAACTAAGGAAATCAAAAAGCCTACGAATGGTAAGATGATTATGAAGCCAGACACAACTCCTAGAATTAAGGCCAGATCGAGCCCAATCAAGCTTAGCCCTAAGGTATAATATATTGCCATAAAACTACAAACCTTGAGCTGTCCTCTTATATAAGCCGACAGTAGGCTATTAATATCTTCAATAATACCATGAGCTTTAGTGCCTATTGATTTAGGCAGAGATTTTTCAACCCCTTCCCTCATAGAGGAAAAATCACGTAGCATATAAAACAATATCACTGGTATGAGAAATATCATAATCATGGTGCTGAATGTAGCAAGAGTTGTACTTAGAATATTATGCACGCTTCTAGCAAGCACTGTGACTATATTATTGAATGAAGAGTGTAGGGCATCATTTAGGCGATCGGCAACCTCAGGATTTAGGCGACTTACTTTTTCCATAATAATCGGCTGTAGGTAATTTTTGTAAGCGGGGATCTTCGAAGCCAGTATAGATGTCTGTTGATATGCTATAGGTGTTATCACCATAATAATAGCAATACAAAGACACATAAGTATTGCTATAATGATAGCTATAATAAGACTTTTATGGCCTGTTTTGGTGGATATTTTTTCTATTAGCGGGTGAACTAAATAGGCTATAAGGAATGAAATAAAAAAAGGCGCTATTGCTGCTTCAAGCGTGTAGCAAAGAAATCCAAAGCAGACTATAAATATCGGCCAAGCTATTTGTTTATTCATTCTTCCGCCTTCCTAGTCGGTTCTTTTGTGTAATTAGTTTGTACTACATAAATTTTGCATGGTCAATGGTATTACCACTTCCGCCTCTCAACCGCCGTAACCGCTCCTGTAGTTTCTAAGACGCCAAATGCTCTAATATCATAGTAGATTTATTGTATATAGCTATATATTGTATTATTCTAACATAAAATTTGCGAATCGGATTCGCATATTGTATAATTATCTCTATAACCCATAAATCGTTGGTATGATAGAAAGAGAAATGGCTGAATATATCAAGTATGCAGCCACAAAATATCCTGTAGTGACCATAACTGGCCCGCGTCAATCTGGCAAAACAACATTGGCAAAAAATCTCTTTCCGGATAAGGAGTATCTGTCTCTCGAAGATATGGATATGCGAGAGTTTGCTATCCAGGATCCTCGTGGATTTTTAAGTCGTTTTACCAATGGAGCCGTTATTGATGAAGCCCAGCGCGCTCCCGACCTATTTTCCTATATACAAACGCACGTTGATAAGTCAAACAAAGTTGGTGAGTTTATTCTAACTGGCTCACAAAATTTCTTGCTTCTAAACAAAGTATCGCAATCTCTTGCTGGACGTGTTGCGATAGCGCACTTACTACCATTTTCTAATTGCGAACTAATGCAAGCGAAAATCATTCACAATAATCCATTTGAGCTGATTTATAAAGGTTTTTACCCAAGGGTACAGGTTCTGAATATAGAGCCGCATGAATGGTATGGTAACTATATTGCCACATACTTAGAAAGAGATGTTAGGCAGATACAAAATATTGTAGATATATCAAAATTCAGGACATTTATGAAGCTTTGCGCAGGTAGAGTGGGGCAAATCGTAAATTTTTCTGCTATTGGAAATGAATGTGGGGTCGATCACAGCACTATTAAAGCCTGGATGTCAGTATTGGAGGCGAGCTTTATTATATATTTGTTGCGCCCATATCATAATAACTTAGGCAAAAGGCTGGTTAAGCAACCTAAGCTGTATTTTTATGACACAGGAATTGCATCATGCTTGCTTGGCATTGATCATCCAGTCACTCTTGACTTCCATCATATGAAAGGAGCGCTTTTTGAGAATTATGTTATTAGCGAGTTGATTAAAGAAAGATTCAATAAGGGTAAGAATAACAATCTATATTTTTGGCGTGATCATAATGGCAATGAAGTTGATTGTATTATTGATAAAATGAAGCCTACAGCTATTGAAATTAAATCTGGACAAACGATCACGAATGACTTCTTTAAGGGATTAAACTATTGGAAAAAGACTACGGGCTTTGATGATAGGCGGTTAGTTCATGGCGGTAACATAAAAGATAGTAGATTTGGTGTAGAAGTTAAGCCATGGAATGATTTCAGAGAAATTTGCGAATCGGATTCGCAAATTATCTAATAGCCCCTGCAGCCATCATGAAGCCTTGATTTAGGAGTCAGCAATAACTTTATTACAAAACCACGGTGGATAAAAAAATAAGCGACCTCGTTGATACGAAGCCGCCTATTTATTTAGTAGGTAGTTTGGTGTTTATTAGTCAGTCAGCAATTCATCTGATGCGCCAGCAAGAGCTGGTTGGATTTCTTGCGACGAATCATAAGCTGAAGCTCGATTTCCAGCCGCCGCCGCATGCTCACTTGCAACATCAGAGCTTTCATTTATTACTAGCTTCGCAGCGGATAAAGCGCTAGACGCTACAAAAACTTGCCCGGCTTCGGATATTTTACCAGAAGTGGTTTTAAGTGCAGCTTCAGCATCAAAAAGGGCCTTGCTATTTGCTTCACTTGCATCGTCAACTAAAACAAATTTAGCATCAACAACTTGAACTTTTGCAGTTACATGATCATGTTTAGCTTGAGCTATAGCTACCTCAGCGACAACAATTTCCAAATCCTTAGCGCTTTCGGATGCAACTTTTTCTGCTGCAGTTTTAGCGATTTCTGCTTTTGCGGCTGCTGTTTTTGCTTCTTCTAGTAAGTTAAAGTAGCTTTTTCCAAATCCTAAACTGATTACTTTAACTAGAGCTCCAGCGCCAGGGCGACTAGTATCGTAGTCAGCTTGAGCTTTTGTCACTACAACATCAGCAGCCGTTTTAGCTTCATTAGCTGCTGTGAGTAGAACTTGCTTTGCTCGATTATCTGCAGCAACTGCTGCAGATTTAGCATTGGCGGCATCAAGCTCTAGGGCAATCTTCTGAGCTTCGAGCTGAAGAGTAGCTTTTGCTTTAGATAGATCAAGCTTCTCTTGTAATTTTTTTGCTTCTGCTGTTGCTTCTGCGGCAGCCTGATCTGAGGCCGCTTTTATCTGAGCCTTTATTTTTGCTTCTGCCTCCGCTCTTTTTTGAGCTTGAGCTTCTTTTATCAGTTGCTCATTTGTCTTTTCCGCTGGAGCTATAGCTGCTTTCTGAGCTGCTAGAGCTTTACGCGCGTTCTGTTTCTCTTCTTCTGTCATAAGTTTTGACATAATTAGTTCTCCTTATAAATTTAAAAGTTAGCTTTTAGTAAGCGCACTATATAAAGAATTTAGAGATAGTCAAGCATAAAATAGTTTAATTAAGGAGCGTTTATATAAATGACGGGCGGCGTTCACCTCTTCGCCCTATTGGCCATCTGGTACAGACTGCTCTTGCTTTCATGAGGATGCTTGATGTGCATCAAGGTCGCAACCGTTTTTGCGCTATTGCCTTCTTGCAATAATTTCTTTATCTCACCTTCTATATCGACCTTCAGAATTTCGACAGCTTCCCCAGATATCAAAAATACAATCTCGCCACGCGCTGGGTTTTGCGTAAAATACTCAATCAAACCTGAAATCCGATCGCGCTTCACTTCCTGATACATCTTTGTAATTTCGCGCGCAACACATGCCTCCCTATCGCCCAAAATGCTATGGGCTACCTCTAAGGTAGAGATCAAGCGACTCGCGGTTTCGAAGAATATCATCGTCGCCCTGATGCTCGATATCTCATTAAAAAGCTTTTCTTTGGCGGGTACGGTTTTAGGAATGAAGCCATTGAACATGAAACGATCAGTTGGCAGACCTGACAGAGTTAAGGCGGCTATAGGCGCAGACGGCCCTGGAGTTGTATCGACAAAATGCCCGCTATCTTGAAGATTTCGCACCAATTTGTAGCCAGGGTCTGATATAAGCGGCGTTCCAGCGTCAGAGACAAGACTCACAATTAAATCTTGCTCGATGAGTTCTTTGATATAATTCCTTGTGTTTTCGTCGCTAAAGTCATTATAAACTCCAAGCTTTTTTGGTCTTATCCCATGTTTTTCTAGTAATTTTTTTGTAACTCTGGTATCTTCAGCAAAGATGTGATCCGAGGCTTTAAGGGTCTCAATGCTTCTGGACGTTATGTCGCCCATGTTGCCTATTGGGGTTGAGATTATGTATAGTCCTGGCTTCATAATTATTTCTAGCGGTGATTTTGGCGTCAAAACTCGTCTGCGCTCCTCACGTATGAAGTATACGCTGCGGTGCTCGTCGTCGTTTTTCCTAAAACTCCCTCGCTATAAATTAATTATGCGGGGGCGCAACAATAAGGTATTTTTATGATCAATATATGCCAAAAACTTCTATCCTGCATCATTTTATTCGCATTTGCTCTATCTAGCTGCCAAACTACCCAAGAGAAGGATGGGCCAAAGATCAATGTAGCCGTCATGATGCCCCTAACTGGCAAGGATGCCGAAACTGGTAAACGCTTAGCTAAGTTTATAGAGCTTGGTCTAGAGGATGCTCTAGCTGGTCAGATTAATCTCATGGTTTACGATGCACGTGATGAAGAAGTCGCAAAGTCTATGATGAATAAGGTCATAAACAAGAAGACAAAGATAGTGCTAGGACCCCTATATTCTGATATCACAAGCGCAATAATACCTCAAGCTGAAGCTAACGAAATTACTGTCATTAGCCTTTCTAATAACCCGGCCTTGGCGGCTAATAATATATATGTTTTCGGACATGCTCCTATGCGCCAGACAGAGCGCGTGATTAGTCATTTCTTGGCGAAAGACCATAAAGACTTTATCCTTTTGCTTCCAGCTGGCAACTATTCCAAAACTGTCGCTAGCGTTATCTCGGACATGGCTTTGCGTCATCGCGCTAATCCAGCTCATGTAGAATTTTATGCAAACGAGCCCGAGGCTATTGCGGCTTCAGTGGAGAAAGTTGCCAGAATGGTTGACGAGTTAAATGAATCACCAGAAAGCCATACAAAGCCCGTAATATATGTGGCTGATGATGCGAAGAATTTGAATCTTATATATAGCGCAATTCATAAATATGATTTAGACAAGAAGGCCTACTTGATCGGAGATAATAGAGCCGATATAGATTTCCCAACTTCTATAGATTTAACATTTACTGGGTCTTTGAATTATCTAAATTACAATTTAGATATTAAGGCAAGAGAGATACTAGATATACATCACCTGACCTTCATGGACCTGATGGCTTACGACTTGGGGCGCATGACGGCTCATTATATAGGCCAAGGTTTGACTCATGAGCAATTTGTTGCAAGATTAAAAAGTGAGGGTTATATTGGGGCTTCGGGATCTGTGAAGTTTGAAGATAATATCGCCATAAGAAGGTATGATATCATAGAGCGCAGTGGTACTAAATATCATACCCTCGAGAAGTTTTAGTGTTACCGTTATTACAATTTTTTGTTTCCCTCTGGCTTGACCAGAGGGTCTCAGGAGTTCTACTAGTTCACGAGAACCTCGAAGGCCTGCGCCAGAGGGAAACAACCCAAAGCATTCGTAGCTCAGCTGGATAGAGCGTTGCCCTCCGAAGGCAAAGGTCGTTGGTTCGAATCCAATCGAGTGCACCAGATTTTCATGGATCTATAAAAGGAATGATTACAGATGACAATTATAACAAGATTCGCTCCATCTCCAACGGGAATGCTGCATATAGGTAATAGTCGCACAGCGCTCATTGCATGGCTTTACGCGCGCGCTCATGGCGGTAAGTTTATACTCCGTATTGACGACACAGATCTTGCGCGTAGCACCAAAGAATATGAAGTTGCTATAAAAGATGACCTAACCTGGCTTGGGCTCGCATGGGATGAGACATTTAATCAGAGCTCTAGAATTGCAAAGTATGACCAGGCCAAAGAGTCTTTGATTAAGCTCGGCCGCTTATATCCATGCTACGAGACGCAAGAAGAGCTAGAGGTTAAGCGCAAATTGCAGCTTGCATCCCACAAACCCCCTATCTACGATCGCTCAGGCATGCATCTTAGCCAGGAGCAAAAAGCAAAATATCATGAGCAGGGGCGCAAGCCACATTACCGCTTCCTGATGGAGGATGCACCGATAAGATGGAATGATATGATTAAGGGAGAAATTCATTACGAAGGCGCTAATATTAGCGATCCTATATTGATTCGCGAAGATGGCTCCATGACATATATTTTATGCTCAGCCGTTGATGACGTTGAATATAACATCACCCATATAATACGCGGCGAAGATCACGTCAGTAACACAGCTGTCCAGATCCAAATTTTTGACGCGCTGGGCGCAGATTTACCTATATTTGGGCATCTTAGCTTGGTTAAAAGCCGCGAATCAAAGATTTCTAAGCGCGAAGGGGGCTACGATATTGCATCAATGCGCGGTGAGGAAGGGCTCGAGGCCATGGCAATCAATAGTTTCTTCGCGCGAATTGGCAGCTCAGAACCAATTGTAGCAACCAAGACTTTAGATCAGTTGATAGAAGGCTTTGATATTTCAACATTCTCAAAGAGTCCAACGACCTACTTGCCAGAGGAGCTAGAGCGCATTAATCACAAGCTCATAATTAGCCTGGAATATGAAGAAGTCAAAGATAGACTCGGTATCACTGAAATAGATGAGGCTTTTTGGCTTGCAGTGCGCCCCAATTTGCAAAAAATTCACGAGGCCAAGGATTGGTGGCAGATTTGTCATAAACCAGTATTGCCGCAAGATTTGGATAAGGATTATCTACAAGAGGCGGCAAGGCTACTACCAGAAGGCGCTATTGATACTGAGACGTGGCAAATATGGACAAAAGCTATTAGCGCAAAGACTGGCAAGTCTGGCAAGGATTTATTCATGCCTCTGCGCTTAGCTTTAACTGGTATGGAGCAGGGGCCAGAGCTTAAGACCTTGCTTCCTTTGATAGGTAGGGATGAAGTGCTAAGGAGACTTTTATAGATAGACCTCTTGCATAATCTCATCCTAAATGGTAATTTTGTTGTCGAAACTCGGCTCCGCTCCTCAGGTATCAAACATACATTCCGGCGCTCGCCTTCGCTTCTCCTAAAACTTCCTCATTTATTATGAGTTATACAAGAGGTCTCATGCAAAACGAACTACCAGCCGCTTCGGGCAAAACTAAAACCCTCATAGTCTTACTCCACGGGGTGGGATCAAACGGAGATGACTTATTTAGCCTAGCGCCATTTTTGGCTCAGTCGCTACCTGATGTTCACTTCTTTGCGCCAGACGGCATAGAGTCCTGCGACATGGGTCCATTCGGTTATCAATGGTTTAGCTTGCAAAATCGCGACGAAGAAGTTTTGCGCAGCGAGTTGGAACGGGTGGCCCCTAAAATCCGCTCTCTGATCAAAAATAAAGCAGAAGAGCTAGGCTTAGGCCTCCAGGATGTCATACTCCTAGGCT
>Ga0214921_10003316_pt1 | contig 24823 bp, 25 predicted proteins | sample LL1505_MetaG_FD_177992 | JGI IMG/M metagenome (GOLD analysis project Ga0214921, IMG submission 177992) | Freshwater microbial communities from Lake Lanier, Atlanta, Georgia, United States - LL-1505 | ecosystem: Environmental > Aquatic > Freshwater > Lake | place: USA: Georgia | collected...
ATATCTATGAATCATTTGCTTGAATGGTAAATCATATGTGTACGGTTTTATTTTTATATAATATACATTCTCTGCATTCATATCAGGATAATATGAATCATCTAAATAACATATTTCCACATTATCAGGTAGTTTTGAACATCTTGTGAAATCTTTAATAGTTTTATCATGCGTTGTTCTACAAAACTCTATTTGCTTTCCATTGACCTTAAATGCACAAATCACTCTATCAAATAATTTATAATTTAATTTATAATGAAAATAATTAGTAATTAAATAAGACCACTCTTTAGGACCTTGATTATTTGTATAAATCATTACACTATGACAATTTTTTGATATTTTTTTTTGTCTTATAAACTTCAATATATTTAGAATATTTGGACGAATAAATTCAGAAAATAAATCCAATACTTTATTAAAATATTCTTGTGTAAATATTTTTTCCACATCCATATTTTGATTTTTTGCATATTTTTTTAACATTTCCCAAAACATCGCAAATTCTACAAAATATCCTAGTGTTTCATCCATATCAAATACTACTATTTTTTGGTTATTTATTATCATATCCTAAAATAACTATATATTTAAATTATCATCAAAATAGTAATTTGTTATTTTTATTAAATTTTTTTATTAAATTTTTTTATATTTATTTGGTTATTTTTAATAGTTTTTTTTATTATTAATTATTAAAAATGATGAATTTATTGAATGATAATAATATTTCTGTTGATTATATTAAAACAAATTCAAAAAATAGACAAAATTTGGTCAAACTACAGTTAACCCGTATCCAACATTACAAAGCAAGTAAAAAAAGTGAATATAATAGTATAATACCTTTAAAAATTTATCAAACTTGGCATACTAAAAACTTGCCTACAAAAATGAAAGAATCTGTTGAAAAAATTAAAAAAAGACACCCAAAATTTGAACATTTTTTATTTGACGACGACGATTGTAGAAATTTTATAAAAGACAACTTTGATGTTGCTGTTTTAAGCGCATTTGATAGATTAGTTCCTGGAGCTTATAAAGCAGATTTATGGCGTTATTGTGTTTTATATAAAAATGGTGGAATATACCTAGATATTAAATACGATTGTATAAATTCATTTCGTTTTATTGAATTAACTGAAAAAGAACATTGGGTATTTGATATAAATGGAACAGATATTTATAACGCCCTTATTTGTGTTGCTCCAAAAAATGAAATATTATTAAAGTGCATTTTTCAAATAATATATAATGTTAATCATAATTATTATGGAAATAGTTGCGTTGACCCAACTGGACCTGGTTTAGTTGGTAAATTTATGACTGACATTCAACGACGCAAAATAGAACTTACTCATATTTGGAATAGACCGACTGGTGATAAATTTATTCTTTATAAAAACGTTTCTATTTTAAAAATGTATAATGGATATTATGATGAACAAAACGTTAATGCTAAAGTAGGTCATTATTCTTCTTTATGGTCACAAAGAAAAATTTATAATTAAGATTAAGATAAGATTAATAGTTTACATAAGTTTTTGATAACGTTCATTTGACCATCCATCTTGGTCTTGTCCTGTAAATAAATGATGTATCATCATTTGATGAAAACGCTCTCCCATAAAACATATCATCGTCGGATTTTTATATAAATAATATTTTTGTTTGTTTTTATAAGTGGGATTATTTATACTTTTTAAATACCTTTCTATTCCATCGGTAAATACTCCCGGACCTGTTAAATAATGTATCACGTGTTCACCTTTTATTTCTTCAATCTTTATTATTCTTTCAAGTGATAATTCTATTATAGATCTTAACATCGGCGAATTTGCTGGTCCAGCAAAACACCATTGACATAAATGAACATCATTTTCAGGCGCACATACTAACATCGTATCATATAATGTAAACATATTTGGATTGCACATGCAAATTGCATCTGTGTCTGCGTATATTCCACCATATTTATATATGACACAATAACGCCATAAATCTGCTTTCATAACAGCTAAATGTAATTTATTATAAGCTTCATATATTATATCTCCGAATTCTTCCACCATTTCTGTCTTCATAAATTCATCACACATCTCATCTGTGAAAAAATGATACCCAAATTCTGGTACATAACGTCTCCATGAATTCAACGCATTTTGAAGCTTTGGAACACTTTGAATATATTCAATTGATTTGTGTGTTTGAAAAATTCGTTTGGGTATTTTTATATCAAACTGTTCTTGCTCCTCGTGCCCGTGGTCTTCTTCGTTCTCATGTTTACATTCGTGGTCGTGTTCGTGCTCGTGGTCTTGTTCGTCTTCTACGTGCTCTTGGTCGTATTCATAAACGCTACCAATCTCGTCAACTTTCTCACTTATTTCTAAGTCCATCGTTTTTATATTTTAGGTTTCGTTTTTTTTTTTTTTTTTTAAACTATTCAAAATTTTATATTTATATATTTTATATAATTATTCTAAATCGTGCATGTCTCCTTATAAAATAACCAATTCCGATTACTCTAGAATACTTAATTATTACGATGAACCTATCCCTAAAAATAAATATGAACTCAAAACTAAAGCGGAAAATATTTTAGCTACAAAATTATGTAGTTGTATCAAAAAAGTTAGTCCTGACAACGAGGCTAAGGCAATAGGAGTTTGCACTAGAGCCGTATTGAATAGAAAAGGATTATCACGCGGTAAGTTTAAATGTAAGAACGGGAGAAATATTTCTCTCATTAAAACTTCTAGGAGACTCAAAATTGGGAAGAAAAAAACTCTCAAACAACGTTAGAATATCATATATCTGTAATAATTTAGAGATATATTATAATAATATAAACAAATCATAACAAATATTTAATATATCTATATCTTTATTTTATGATTTCTTCATTCTTATTTGGTTTTAATTTGTTTGTTTTCTGTTTATTGATATCTTCATGTTCATCTTTAAATCAACTTTCTTTCAGTGGGGGTGGTTCCTTCGGTGCTGTTGAAATAGGTATTCTTAAAAGAATTTTAGATAATGAACAGAAAAATACAAAATCTAAAAACGTATATAATAAACTTTTTAGACGTACTAATAATATTTTAAAATATGACCTTTACACCGGAATATCTGCTGGCGCATTAAATGCCGCTTTATTATCGTATTTTTCTGATATTAGTCAAGGTTTAAAAATTGTTGATTATCTTTATAAATATATTAATAATGATATGATTTATAAATTTGTTCCTTTGACAGGGTTATCCTTATTAAATACTGAACCTTTGAGAGAAACAATCTTATTCATTCTTGGTAAAATGCCGAATGAACCGATTGTTCATACTTTGATCGGTGCTACAAATTTAAATACTGGTAACTTGGACATTTTTTCGTTTGAAGAAAATAAAAACCTAGATGATAAAATAAATTTGTTAATGGCGTCCTCTGCTATACCTGCTATTTTTCCTCCTATCAAATACAATGGAACATTATATGTTGATGGTGGAACACTCAGTAATGAGTTATTGCAAGTTGAACATGTTCAACAAATTGATAAAAGCAAAGATAAAAGCAAAGATAAAGATAAAGACAAATACAAATACGAATATTTGAACATTACTTTTATTACTCCTTATGATGGATTCCCATTAAATCTTTCTCCTATTGAATCCTTAAAAGATGTTATAGAGAGAACAATTAGTATTTTATTCAGTAACTTTGATAATCCGATTGTTACCTTAAATCAAAATTGCGAGAACCCAATCGGTGAAATAAATAAATATTATTTGAATTCTAGTTATTTGAATGGGTACAATATGTTGCATTTTGATAAGGGCGCTGAATTGATTAATATCGGTTATAAATATATGGAACACAAAAAATATAAGCTTTGTTGAATCTACTTAAAAACGATAATCTATTTTTATTTAATGGGATGAAAATAGATATGAATAATATATATAACTTTTACGTAAATATATGTTTATATGCATTATTTTTTATTAACACTCTTTTGACATTTTTTGTCGTTTTCATTATTATTAAATATTGTCATGACAAATGTTGCAATAAATGTGAAACACTTGATAATATTCCTTTAAATAGAAGTTATAAAAATAGAAGATATTCTTATGTAACGATTCCTGAAACACAGCCTATTATTAATCAGATTGACACCGTTGTTAATTATGCATGAAATTCTTATGTCGCTAAATAGTCCATCGCTGTTATCATAATCTGTTCTTGACCTGATAGCTTCTGGAAAACCAGGTTTTCCTCCATCTTTATTCTATAATATTTATGTGCGAAATTCTTACATGTCAGCGTTATCCCATCATCCGTTATATTTATCTCACATAAAACACCACCTGGTGTCAAATGCACATTCTCTGGATCTTTTATAGGTATCCACCTTAGAAACGCACCTTCCCTCAAATCTGACATCTCATCCACATAGATATATTCTTTCAACTTTTGCATTATTGATTGCATATCCTCTTTGGATAATTCTAATTCTTTCAAAATATCTATTTTCATTTCTTTGATTTTTTTTGTATTTAAATTCAAAAACTTTTGGTTTTCCTCATTATCTAATGCTTTCAATAATTTATCAACATCCATTTTATATATATAATAATTATAGTGTATTTATTATAGTTATTATAAATTTGTTTTTATATTTTTTACCAGTTAGAACCAAATCCACTACCACCTAATACCTCATTCGCAGCCATTATCGTACCTCCACCAGGTGTTTGTGCGTCTTGTAGAGGATTATTATCATTCCTATATAAATCATTAGTGTTTAAATTCGGCTGTTGTTTTGTAGCCATGTTATTTGGTAAATTACTTATAGATGTTGTTCCTTCACTCATTCCACCATATAAAGAGTTACCCATGGTAGCGGAATCACTTGGTGTTTGCGCCATTCCAGAAAATGGTTGAGTAACCTTCACATTTCCTTTTCCCTTACCTTTCCCCTTTTTCTGGTCACCTGTGCCATTCCAAAGGTCCATCACTCTATCTACTAATATACTCACTTTCTCACCTAATTTAGTTTGTAAACTCATCGTGATAACTAATACAGATAGAATAACATAAGTTACGTTGAAATCGGGATATTTTGTTCCGCTATAAGTAGGTAAATATGTAACAATCCTATTTATATAAAAGATTCCTATAAACATAACAATTATTTGAATCATTACTTCTGCTAAAAGTTCAAAACTACCCTTTTCTTCATCGGCTTCTGGAACAAACTTTTGCATCGCTTTATTTAAAAATACGATTGGTACAAAAGCTATTAACGAGTATTGGATTATATTAAATATTTCTGCTTTTGAATCATCGTCAAAATTAAATACATGTTTAAAAAACCCAAATTTTGATGATAATTTTGAATCGTCTAGACTTTCCATATGATTTATAAAAAGAAATTAAAATTAAATAAAACCAGGCTTTCCATTGTTTTAATTTTAATTTTAATTTAATTTTATTTGAATTTTAATAGTTTCCTAAAAAAGTATAAAAAGATTTTTTATTCAATATTATAATAATTTATTATGAGTGCGAATCAAGAAGAATCTCAATACTTAAATTTAATTCAAAAGATTATAGAAAAAGGTGTTTATGAAAAGGGACGGAATGGAAATACCTATAGTATTTTTGGTGAATCTATGCGGTTCTCTCTTCAAAACGGTAAAATACCTATATTGACTACAAAGAAAACCGCATGGAAAACATGTTTGAAAGAATTATTATGGTTTATTCATGGTGACACTGATAATAAAATTCTTCAAAAACAAGGAGTTCATATTTGGGATGGTAATACATCTCGCGAATTTCTTGATTCTAGAGGTTTAACATTATACCCAGAAGGTATCGCTGGACCAATCTATGGGTCACAATGGAGATACTTTGGCTCTAGTTATAATTGTTTTACAGGAAAACCAATATCTGAACCAATCCATCCATTTGAGCCATACGACCAATTACAATTTATAATTGACCAATTGAAAAATCCCGAAACTAGAAATAGTCGTCGTCTTATTATTAATTCATGGAATCCTAAAGATATAGATAAGATGGTAATACCCCCATGTCATGTTATGTGTCAATTTAATGTTCACAACGGTAACAAATTGTCGTGTGCTATGTTTCAACGAAGTGCAGATTTTGCACTCGGAATTCCGTTTAATATCGCTTCTTATAGTTTTTTAACACATTTAATTGCAAAACACAGTGGTTTAGAAGCTTATGAATTTATTCACTTTATAGGAAATGCGCATATATATGAAGAGCACATAGATTCCATGAAGGAACAATTAAAGCGAGAACCTTATGATTTTCCAACTATTAACATTAAGACAAAGAGAGAAAATATAAATGATTACCAGATTGATGATTTTGAATTATCTGAATATAACTATCACGAATCTATAAAAATGAAAATGATTGTTTAGATATTGTATTTGTATTTGTATTTTTAAATTTAATATATTTATTATAAATTGCGTAAATAAGTTAAACATATTTTATTTAATAATTTATTATGAGTAGTGCAAGAGCAAACGCATCCGCTAGAAATCGTCGTGCAGGTGGAAATGATGTACCACAACAAATGAATGGTAGACCTGGGCAACAACAACCACAACAGCAACCACAACAACAAATGATGCCACCTAAATTATCTATATCAGATGCAATCGCGTTAATTACATTACGTTTAGGTAGAGTTGAACAAATCATTCAAGAAATTCCTATGGATAGACAAGCTAGTGCAGATGTAGATGGAGATAATGTTAAAATTGTTGATAATGAAGTTTTTGAAAGTGTTTTGAAACGTTTAGATGTTCTTGATAAAGGTTATAAAGACCTTGTGAATAAAATGAATAAACCACAACCTAATACAAATGCAAATACAAATGTGTCTAGTGAAGTTACTAGCGCGATTGAACAACTAAAGTTTGATATGGAACAAATTAAAAATGCACAACAATTAACACCTAATGTACAAGTAAATACGATTGAGTCAAATGACAACGCTGAAACAGTCGAAGTTTTAAAAGCAGAAATGACACAAGTGAAAGAACATTTACTTAATTTACAATCATTCACAATGCAAACTAATCAACGATTAGTTGATGTGCTATTAAATAACGTTGTGAATGACGGAGATGACTTGATTGCAAATGACATTACTACAAATATTTTAAATGATGAAACAGTTAATGAACAAGTTTTTGATACAGATACAGATAATGAAACTAACGAACAAACTAGTGTTGTTGTCACAGAAACTCTATTGATGTGATTGGATTGAATAATTTAATTTTAAATTGGCACAATATATGACATATTCTGAAATTAGAGCTACTTATGGATAGTTATTTTAAAAATTTATAATGTGTAATGTGTAATTAATATAATAATTATTTATTTATAGTTATTATATATTAAGAATGGCTAGTGCCACTAATATTAAAATAGAATCATTTATTGACAATAAAAAACAAATTCATAGTCAAATTTTCACACATTTTTCATCTAATGAAAATATTAAAAATACAAAAAAAAATATTATGAAAAGTTGTATGAATGATGTTTTATCGCATTTATGTTTCTCCCTTGACTCTGAAAATATTATTTTAGATTTTAGATATTTCAAATTTCTTTCTTCTTATGAAAATTACGATTTAATGATTTCATATATCGTTTCTGTTATTCAGAATGTATTAAAAAATAAAGAAACTATTATTTTCCACGTGAATATGGATACTATTACTCTTCTACATGTAGAAAAGCATTTTGGATTTATTAAAAATTTTTCTCAAATATTGAATAATAAATTTCCTGATAGATTGGATATATGCTATATTTACAACGCATCTTTTGTCTTTTCAAAAATACTAGGGATTGTTAGTGTATTCATAGATAAAACAACACAACAAAAAATTAAACTTGTAAAAGAAATATAACCACCTAGCGATTTATTTACGTCTATTATGACGACGCTTAGTAACTTTTCGCCCTTTTCTACGTGTTCTTTTCACTTTTCTCTTTGTATTTCGTTTTGTATTTCGTTTTGTATTTCTACTTCTACGTTTCTTTCTTAATCTACCTCCTTTTTCTTCTCTATTTGCTATAAGCTTTGGGTCTTCTTCATAATCAAACCCTAAATCATTACCAAAATCGTCCGTTTCCATTTCCATTTTTGCATCAGCTTCTTTTTTTTGGGGGCCATAATTAATTATATCCATCACTTCTTCGTCGTGTTCCTCACCTGTATTATCCTCCTGACCAAAAATATCATTTGCTACAGTTTTCATCATTTCGCTTTTATAACGGTCTTTATCTATTTCAGCACCTTCGTAGTCACCCCGTCTTATTCTTTCTTCTGCCCGAGCACGTAATAATTCAGGTGTAAATGAACCAATTTCAGTAGGATTTTCTGATTTAAGTGGCGTTCCAAATGCCACCTTTTCTGCATCATATTTTTCACTCATTTATATATTATCATAATAATATAATTAATTGATATACTTTAAATAAACTGATATAAAATAATATTGTTTATCTAAATAATGAATCTTTCTATTTGTGATAAATCTAAAATTGATGTATTTGTTTCTTTGTTTCAACTTTTGAAATCTTCATCTAATATTGTTACTATTTTTTTCCATGAAGACCATATCCATATTCAAGGTATGGATAAAAGTCAAGTTTGTTTATTTAACATTAATATAAATGCTGGATGGTTTAATAAATACGAATATAATGCAGTTGATATCAATAACAAGATTTGCATTAATACACAAATATTCCACACTATTTTATCTATGACACCTGATAAGTATATTGTTAATATTCATTTTGAGAATAATTCTGACTTCATAGAAATTGAACTAACAAGTAATGAGACAGGAAAAGGAGACTTTAATAAATTTTTCAAAATACCTTTAGCAGATATTGAATCATCATTATTTGATATTCCGCAAATAGATTACGATGCAGAATTTTCTATAAATTCAAAAAAAATATATGAAATAGTTTCACAATTATCTATTTTTGGTGATATTATGAATATAAAATGTAGTGAAGAAAAAATAGAAATCATTTCAAAAGGAGTTGATGGTGAGATGAGTGTAAATATACCAATTGATGATTTATCTGAATTTTCTATTTCTGAAGGTGACCAGATTGATATTTCTTATAGCTTGAATTATATACATAAAATGTGTATTTCAACTAAACTGGCTTTAGAGGTTTCTTTTTCAATAAGCGACAAATTACCTTTAAGATTAAAATATGATTTAGGTAATGATAGCTCAGTTTTATTCTTTATTGCACCTAAGATAGAAGATTAAAGATGATTGATAATGTATTTTGCAACAAGTGAGTATAAATAATAAAAAATTTCTATGAATTTTTATTAGTTATGTTAAAAGTATTTATCGCATTTTTTATTTTTTGTCTTGTTTTATTTATTTATTTACATGTATACTTTCATATTAAAACAAGCAACGATTTAGAAGTATTTGAGTTAGACCAAGCTTCTAAGGATAAATTGAATGAAGTTTGCGATTTAAGACAACCAGTGATATTTGATTTTGAAAATGAATCTATATATAAAACGATTAATCATTCCTATATTTCAAGTAATTATAATGCTTTTGAAGTTAAAATTAGAAATACTAAAGATAAAGATTTATTAAGTGAAATTTATATTCCGTTACCGTTGCATGCTGCGAATAAATTATTTGATGAAGATAAAAAACAAAGCTATTATTCTGAAAATAACGCCGACTTCCTTCAAGAAACAGGATTAATAAAACATTTACAATATAATGATTCTTTCATTCGCCCACCTTTAGTATCTAATTGTAATTATGATTTAATTCTTGGTTCTGAAGGTACCAAAACGCCTTTCCGTCATGAAATTAATTATCGCAATTTTTTCTTATTAACCGAAGGGCGAGCAGTTGTTAAGTTAACTCCTCCACAAAGTTCAAAGTATTTGTATCCTGAAACGGACTATGAGAATTTTGAATTTCGTTCTCCAATTAATCCATGGAATGTTCAACCACAATATTCAGCTGATTTTGATAAATTAAAATGTTTAGAAGTTGTTTTAACTCCCGGAAAAATGTTGAATATTCCTGCTTATTGGTGGTATAGTATTCAGATTGAACGACCGTCCTGTATTGCATGTTTCCGTTATAGAACTTATATGAATAATATTGCGATTCTTCCTCAACTCGCTATAAGAGCACTTCAACTTCAGAATGTAAAGAGAGAAGTTGTTAAAAAACATGATATAAAAAACCTCAATAATAATAAAAATGACAACAATATAGATTTAGATAAAGGTATGAATGAGGAAAGTGATGAAACAAAGAATGAGTCAAATACTTCTTCTCTCTTGGTTCAAACTCAAGGACCTGAAAATAATAAAGAAATTGTTGGAGCTGAAAGTGAAACAACTGTAAATAACTCCGCGATTTAAAAAATAAAAATGAAAATTAATATAGATATAAATTCTATATTAATTAATATAATGAATATAAATGATAACGATGTTGAAATTATTCAAAAAATAAAGAAAACTAAAAAATCTACAAAACCCAAATTAAAACCTGTTTTGACTATCGTAGATAATGAAATAAATAATAAATTAGAAAATGAACTTAAAGAGAATTCGGTTGAATCAACCGCTATAATAGAATTAGAGAATAACATTAAAATCATGAATGGAGATTGTTTGGAATTAATAAAAACAATCCCAGATAATACGGTGCATCTTATATTATGCGACTTGCCTTATGGAACTACCAAATGTAAATGGGATAGTGTTATTGATACAGATAAACTTTGGATAGAATATAAAAGAATATTAATTAAACCTACCGGTGTAGTGGTGTTATTTGGACAACAACCATTCACTACTAAATTAATATCCGCTAATTATGATTGGTTCAAGTACAACATTATTTGGAAAAAAAACAAAACAACTCAATATCTATTGGCAAATTATAGACCGATGAAGTGTACTGAAGATATTTGCGTATTTTCACCAGGTGGTGCAGCCGCTGCTTCTAGACATAAAGGTAATATGACATATAATCCACAAAATTTGGTACCTGTCAATATAGTCAGAAAAAATTCAGAAAAGCGAATCGGTAAAATGTTGAATCAACTACATCATCTTGGTCCAAATAATAAATTGACAAGTAATACTGAGTACAAACAATCTTTTACCAATTACCCAACTGAGTTGATTGAATTTGATATTGAATCTGATACTATACATGAGACCCAAAAGCCAATCAAACTAATAGAATATTTGATTAAAACTTACTCAAATGAAGGAGACTTAGTACTAGATAATGCTATGGGTTCTGGTACAACTGGAATCGGTTGTGTTAATACAAATAGAAAGTTTATTGGTATTGAACTTGAAAAAAAATACTTTGAATTGTCACAACAAAGAATTCTTTCCGCAAAAGATGACAACAAATTGTTTAATTAAACATAGTTAAAGCTTTCTTATTAATATAATATAGCTACACATTTTCTTGTTATGATAGAGTCATACTCAACTAACACTAGCGATAATATTTATAAAGTTCAAATAAATGACCGTGGTTACACCGAATGGACCTATATTTCTATGATTGATTTTAAAGAAACTGAAATACCAAATTTGCATCCTGTTGAACATAAATTATTTACTAATGATGTCTTTTCTTTTGATAACGAATCTAAAAAAGCGACTATATTACATTCAAGTATTCGGTTAACCAACGATATACCAGGCGTTATTATTTTAAAAGGTAATAAAACATATGGACGCGCAGAGAATGGTAAATTGTTATATAAATGCATTCCCGATGATAGACGCTTACCTACGTTTCTTATTTCATATGAAATGAAAAATGTAGGATTTTCAAAAGTATTTCTAGACCATTATTGTACTTTTAATTTTATTGATTGGAAAGATAAACATCCACGTGGCGTTATTTCCCAAATGATTGGACCTGTAGATGTTCTTAATAATTTTTATGAATATCAACTTTATTGTAAAAGTCTGAATGCATCTATTCAAAAATTTACAAAAGACACATCCAAGGCTTTAAAAAATCAATCACATAACGCTTTTATTGATAATATTAGTAAAAAATACCCTGAAATTGTTGACAGAACTGACAAAAGTATTTGGTATGTTTTTACTATTGACCCATCCAATAGTCTTGATTATGACGATGCATTCAGTATACGTGATTGCGAAAACGGAATAAAACAACTGAGCATTTATATATCAAATGTAACAATATGGATGGACGTTTTGAATTTATGGGATTCTTTTTCAAGACGCATTTCAACTATCTACTTACCTGATAGAAAGCGTCCAATGTTACCTACGATTTTATCTGACTGTCTATGTAGTCTTCAATCAAATCATACTCGTATAGCATTTGTTATGGATTTATTTATTGATATAACAACTTGCGATATTAAAGAAATTAAATATTCCAATTGCAAAATAAATGTTAATAAAAATTATTACTATGAAGAACCAAACTTATTAGGTGATAATAAATATCAAGAAATTTTTGAAATTGTTCAAAAGTTATCTAGAAAATATAAATATATTAATAATGTTAGAAATAGTCATGAAATGGTAGGTTATTTAATGATTCTTATGAATTATAATACTGCGAAAGAACTCATTCAGCACAAGAATGGCATTTTTCGTTCTACTATAATGAAGCGGGATTTTTTAGAGCCTAATAATGTTCCAGAAGATGTTGGTAAATTCATTAAAATATGGAATAGTTTGGCTGGGCAATATATTGACGCAAGTTGTTTGGACTCAAATAAATCCTTTGCACATGAACTACTTGAAATGGAAGCGTATATACATATAACATCACCTATTAGAAGACTTGTAGATTTATTGAATATTATTAAATTTCAACAAAATACTGGTATGATAAATTTATCAGATAACGCTACCACTTTTTATAACGAATGGTTGAAAGAGTTGGATTATATTAATACAACGATGCGTTCTATTCGTAAAGTTCAGAGTGATTGTAATTTACTTCATATGTGTTATAACTCACCCGAATTGATGGAAAAAACATACACTGGTTATGTGTTTGATAAAATTATAAGGAATGATGGGTTATTTCAGTATGTTGTCTATTTACCTGATTTGAAATTAGCTTCACGAATTACATTCAGGGAAAATTTGGATAATTATACTGAGCGTCAATATAAGTTATATTTGTTCCATGATGAAGAAAAATTCAAAAAGAAAATTCGGCTACAACTAATTCATTAAATTAAATTAAATCAATCGTTATTTGTGATTATGATTAGTTCGCTTTCTCATAGTTTTTCTTCTTTTGTTTCGTTTACGCCGACTTTTGCGTTTACCTCCATCAACTTTACGTTTTGAAGATGTAACTAAAATATAACGATTCAATACTTCATTATAAAAATCCAATTTATTATTTTCTTCATCGCTTAATCTATTAATAAGGTTTCGTTTTTTATCAACTAAAATATTAATTTCTTTAACTAAATCTTCTTTTGTTTTAATTGTATTACGTAACAATAACGCATAATTATATAATAAATAATTGTCAGTTGCATCACCATATTCTTTGCCAACATCTATAAGTTTTTTTGATTCCATTATATAATATAATGTAATATAATATAATATAATGTTATAAATTTATTAAACATTTGTTTTATCAATCATGACTTCTTTCGCAACATTGCTGATGATTTTATTATAGTTCTTTTCATCTTCTTCTTTGGTAGAACCTCCAGTTGCTTTTATTATTATATTATGATATTCCATATGTTTTTTACTATCATAATCTTCTGATTCAGGATTTTCTTCTACCCAAGCAGTTATATTTTTCATATTTTTTGCACTTATATGTTTGATAGCTAATTTTAGTTTTTCTTTATTATCATTATCTTTTTCCCAAGCATCTTTATCTTTTACATACAAAGTTTCTCTCTTTAAATCACTGCAATGAATTGGACGTTTGAACACATCCAATTCTTTGAGACCTCTAATAAATATTTTGGATATTCCTTCTGTATATCCCACACGACCAACCATATCTAAATCGCTTAACTTTAACTGAAGTTGATTAATAAAATCCATAATATTGAGTGCGTCTTTGCATTTTTCATTCAAGAAAAAGTTGAGATTGAAATTGTTATTATTGGTGGTATTATTATTGTTATTTGTGATATACTTGCCTTCTTTCGCAATCTCCATAATTTTATTATTTTGTTCAATCAACATAGATTTAAATTCTTCATTCTGTTTCATAAGAACTTTTATCAGGTCTTCGTGGTCCAATTTTTCTTCTTTTAATTCATTTATTATTTCATTTCCTATACATGTTTTTTTGTGCTTGCAAAGGCTTGACATATGTTTATATATTTTACCACAATCACATGCAAAAATCTTGTCGGTGGCATTTTCTATTAGTCCGGCATTAGCATTTATTAGCTTTTTATGTTTACGTGTTGACATATGATTCTTATAATTACTTTCTTTACTACATTTAAAGTCACAATTTATACAATAAAATTTTTGGCATTTTTCCGGCATTTTGGCATTAGTCTTCATTAGTCTATATTACTAACAGAAAAAATGCCTAAATACTTTTCGCAAAAATATAAAAATTTTATCGTAACAAAATTTTCGCATAAATTTTCGCAAATCAAAGCATTCCAGTCACAAGGGCTAAAAAAAGAGGGTATTTTCGCTGAAAAAAAGGCACTATAGAGATTTTGGACATTTATTTTTGTCCATTTTCAGAATTTGGAAACACTTTTGACCCTCGATTTCTGGAGATTTTCTTTAAGCCCTCTTTTTGAAATATATATATTTTTAATTATACTTAAAGACCTCGCCCCTATCCCTAACAGTTCGCACTGTATCCTGTTTCAGCCTCTCTGAACAAATTGTAATTATTATCTACGTTGCGTTTTTTACAACATAAATAATACCTTATACAGTCAAACAACTGTTGTATATTTTCTCCCATTTATATAAAATAAGAATATTATTTTATAAAAATTACGAATATAATTGCGAACCTAGTTTTATACATAAAGTGATTGATTTGTTGCTACGAATTTGAGTGTTAGATTTGGTATATCTCTTAGTTTACTTAGTAGCGAAATATTTCCCACGCTTTCTGCAATCTTTTCCATTTCTTGCGAAATATTATTAATTTTAGTTATAGCCTTCACAAATTCACCTAGAAAAACATTCTTATTTTTTTCCAAGTTTTGTAGAACTAGTTTACAATCTTTTCCAGATTCGCAATCACACCATTCTAACACATAGTCTATTAAATCAAAATGTATATTATAATCTACACCAGTAAATGTATTATTTTCTGTTTCAAAATCCTCATAATGATGATAATCTATTTGAATTTCTTCTAATAATTTTTTAACACGGTTATTACTTGTATTAGGCTTTAATGATTTTTGCTCATCGCTTACATTTACGTTGGTGAAACAACTGAATATAGCAATTATTTCTCTTGTATCCAAATCGTCAAACGAATATTTATTTAATAATTTTGCAAAAACCAAGCAGTGCACTTCCCTCAAATGCGTTGCCATAAATCCCATTTGTGTTAATGTTTCTGTTCCATTATCATCTATTTGAATAAAACCATCTGCCTTCATAATTTTTAGAACTTTAATTATATTTTGACTCAAGAAAGATTCTGTATTTTCAAACTCCCTTTTAACATCATTCAATTCATTTATCTTTTCATTATATTTCATAACAATATTTTTATCAGAATCAATATATTTATATGTATCTATACTATTTTGAATATCTCTATCTAATTCCTTGCGTTTTTTATTTATAGCAGTTTTTCTAGCTTCAATCATATTCAAATATTTATTCACTTCTGTGATTGGTGTTCTAAGATTATCAAACGATTGCATTATTTTATCTATATCAAATTCAAGATTGGACATTCTATTATAAATTTCACCTAGATAAATTGTAATATCATCTTGAATCATAGAACGCTTACAGAATTGTAAATAATCGTAATTTCCTATACTAATCAAATTTAATAACAAATTATATGATATTTTGAATTTGCTTACAAGGGTTTGTGGCTTTCCTTGCATCATAATTCTATACTCAGACAATTCAACATTTCTAAAAAGATTTGTTAAATGAATTACATGACCAACCTTATCAATCCCTCTCCTACCAGCTCGTCCAGAGGCTTGTACAAATTCATGAGAATATAACATTCGCATACCAGAACCATCAAACTTTTTAACATCTGTGAAAATAGCAGTTTTAATAGGCATATTCAATCCAACACTGAATGTTTCAGTTGCAAACAACAATTTAATGTAACCTTTTTCAAATAAAATCTCTACTATTTCTCTCAATATAGGCATAACCCCGCTATGATGGATTGCGATTCCTTTTTCAAGTAGTGCAACAACAGATAAATATTCAGGAAGTTCCAAATATTCCTTATAATTGGGTAATTTACTTCTTATGATTTGTTCGCATTCTCTTCTTACAATATATGGAATCTTGGAATCATCCTCCAATAAAGTAACGGTTATTTCTTGTGCAGCTATTTCTATTTGTTTTCTTGATAGAATAAAACAAACGGCTGGAAGCATATTATGTTCCACCATATATTTACAAACTTGATTCAACACATGAGAACGTTTTACATAAACCTGTTTTTGTTCAAACAACCTCAACAACTTTTTGATTTTATGATAATTTTGTTCTTGAAATTCGCCTGTTGCTGTTTGAATAACATGTAATTTATCAATTGTATTTTTTATTTCTTTTTCTAGAACTTCATCTTTTTTGATAGTCTTAAAAATACCATTATTACACGTAATAAAAGTATAATGTGTTAATGGAACATGCCTGTAATTAGAGGTTGCAAGATAAACTTCTTTTGCTACCATTTTTTCAGTCTCATTCAAGAAACCATTTCCACGCGTTTCAATCCAACCCGCAAATTTTTCAGGCTTATCAAGTGTTGCTGATAACATTACCATTTGAATATGTTGTGGTAGAAGCAATATTATACTTTCCCAAACATGTCCTCTTTCTGAATCATTTATCATATGTATCTCATCTTGAACTACGCAAGCAAGTTCATTCTCAAAATCCATATCAAACATTAGCAAAGAATTTTCAGAACCGACTGTTCCATTCGGTGCGCCTTTCTGATTTTTTCTATAAAGAGTGTTTTGAAGAATCTCTGCGGTCATGATAAGAACATCTGCTTCTGGGTTGATTTTAATATCTCCAGTAAGTAAACCAATACTAATATTTGGAAATTTCTGGGTAAATTCATAATATTTTTGATTAGACAAAGCTTTTATAGGGCTTGTATAAATAACTTTTTTTCCTTTACTAGTAAAAAAATCAATAGCAAATATAGCAGGCATCGTTTTTCCTGAGCCGGTTGGGACACAACTCAAAGAATGGTGCCCTTCAACGATGGCTTCAATCGCAAATTTTTGAAAAGTACTGAGAGGAAATGAGTATTTTTCAAAATATTCGGAATATTTCAGTTCTTTTCCAACTGGATATAATTCAGGACAAAATTTAACCATTATTATTCTATATAATCCAATATAAATAAATATCATAATATGTTTAAATACATTGTACATAACATATAAAGATGTCATTATATATATAACAAATGTTAATAGCAAATAAATATAAAATAATAGAAAAGTTAGGGTCAGGCGAGTTTGGAACAATATTTAAAGGAGAAAATATAAGAACCAAAGAACAGATTGCTATTAAATTAGAACCAAAATCATTTGAAACAAATATGTTGAAGAGAGAAACTCAAATATATAAATATCTCGGAAAAGCAGAGGGGATTCCAACAGTAAAATGGTTTGGAACTCATGAAGAATATAATTATATGGTGCTACCATTATATGGTGATTCGTTATCTTGTAAAACTTTTTCTCTCTTAGATGTGTTTTCTATAGGTCAAAAAATAATCAAAATCTTGAAGTATATTCATGAGAAAGGACTTATACACAGAGATATTAAACCAGATAATTTTGTATTAAGCCAAGATGGAAAAGATATATATATAATAGATTTTGGCTTATGTAGAAAATATAAAGATGACACAGGTAAACATATTGGATTAAAAACCGGAAAAACAATAATAGGCACACTGAATTATATAAGTGTAAATGTTCAGAATGGCACAGAGCCAAGTCGTAGAGATGATTTAATTTCACTTGGTTATATCCTTTTATACTTACTGAATGGGGGTCTTCCTTGGTTAACAAAGAGAGAAAATGAAATATTAATAGATAAAAAAAATCTATTAAAATCAACAAAAATACAAATACCGGAAGGAATAAAAAAGTTTATGAATTATTGCGAAACCCAATATTTTGAGGAAGAACCTATTTATGATTATTTAATAAATTTATTAAAAATTGAAAAATAAATAAAATAAGAAATAATAAACAACATATAATTATGAATACAGAGAATTACGAAACTCAAGCAGAAATGATGTCTGGATGTGTTGAGAGATTTATTGATATAGCTAAATATATCTATAATAATATTTATCCTATCGTTAGTAAAATATTATTTTCAATCAAGTTATATATTATTCTGTTTCATGAAACATATTTGAAACGCTGTGAATTTGTATATCGTGGAATTAAAATAACTACAAATAAATCACATATACGTCCATCATTTGATACGATTTGTCAAGCATCTAAGTTTTTGAATTGGCTGGAGAATTTTCAAGTAGATAAATACGATTTGCGGTCAATTGAAATAACAGACGTGGATTTCTTTGGTTCAAATAAAAATCCAGATAAGTTGGGATTCTTAAAGTATAAGTGTGATGTATATACTAAGAGTGGTGAACCGCTAGATGGAATTGTATTCTTAAGAGGAGACTGTGGTGCGGTATTAATAATTGTATCAGATGAGTGTAATAATGAATATGTGTTATTGACTGAGCAACCAAGGGTTCCAACAGGTGGTTCAAAAGAAGAGATTGTCGCGGGTATGTTTGATTCACAGATTGGAAATACGGTAGTTAATAATGTTTTAAAGAGAGAAATAAAGGAGGAGACAGGATTGGATATGGACGAAAGTATAAATAGTGTAACAACTTTGGGTGAATACACGTTATCTGGTGGCGGAAGTGATGAGAAGGTTCATTTGGCTGTTTGGAAAACATTCGTAAGTTATGAAATGATAAATGAGATGAGGTTGAAGCAATATGGTGAAAAAGGTTCAAATGAAAAAATTAGACTGAAATTTTATCCAATTGATAATTTTGACAAGGAACTTGTAAGAATTGCAGATGCAAAAACATCTTTGGCGTGGTATCTTTATAAAAATGTGAATAAATAAACAAAAATATTTTAAATTAAAAATAAACTAAAAATAAAATGTAGATGAAATAATTAAAGTGTATTTATATAGGTAATATTTTTTTTACAATTCATATTGAATACATAATAACAAACAAAAACAATATAAAGACAACCTACATTATTAGAGTATAATATGTCAAGCGATACCCCCGTCGTAACAACCCCGCTCGTTACACCCTCTGAACGTCTAGTTGGACGCGTCAAGTGGTTTAATAATAAGTCTGGTTATGGTTTTATTACCGTGAGTGAAGGCGCGCGTGCCAACACCGATATTTTTGTTCATCATAGTGGAGTTGTGGTGAATAGTGAGCAATATAAGTATTTGGTTCAAGGTGAATATGTTAGTTTTCAATTGGTTCATACACCAAATGGTGCTCACGAATATCAAGCAGGAGATGTGAGCGGAATAAATGGTGGAAAGTTAATGTGTGAGACAAGACGTGAGTTTAGACAAACACGTGTTACAAGAACCCCAGAAGATAGTTCTGATGTTAAGCCACCAAGGTCTGCAAGACCTCCTCGTTCTGAGGGAGAGGTCCCCCGAGTTCGTGGTTCTGGACCTCGTGAGGGTGGAGAGTGGACGATGGTCGTTGAGGGTCGTTCTAAGAAGGCACCACAACAAGGACAACCCAAGCAAACAAGTGGTAGAGGTCGTGGAAGACCACCAAGAACATCAGTAAAGCAGGATGTTTAAAAACAATAAATAATAAACATTAAACAATAAATAATAAATAATAAATAATAAACAATAAACAATAAACAATAAACAATAAACAATAAACAATATAAATTTTTATATTATAAAATTAAAATACTTTTATAATATAAGAATGGATGAAGAGAGTTTTGATAGTGCTAGTTATTCCGCTGAATATGGTGATGCTACTACAAATGTAGAAAGAATAGGTGGACGAATGCGAAAAAGAACAACTTCACGCGCAGGTAAGAAAAATAGAAAAAGGCGTAATTCAGAAAAAGCTGGTCAAAGAATGAGTTCACGTTCTGGTGGAAAAAGGAAAACGCGTACTTTAAAAAAGGCGGGTCAGAGAACGAGATCACGAGCAGGTAAACAAAAAAGTTCTAACTTTTAGAAAAACATTAAATATAATTATAAAAATTAGTTTAATTATTATTAGTAAAATATAATAATTTAATAAAAATGACAACATTAAATTTTACAAACATTGATTGTTTTAATAGAATGAAACAAATAAATGAATTAATCGGAATAAGTGATGATTTTAGCATAGAGAAAAATAAAAATGTTATATTTGTTTATACTCCACCAAAAGTAGGTTCAACTACTTTGGTATCTTCAATTAGGTTGAATGCTTGTGGTAAATTTACAGTTTTGCATATACACAACGAGATTATGTTAAAAATATTGTATAATATTAATGATGTTAAAGTAATTGATATTATTTATTTTAATAAATATTTGGGAAAAAATGTAAAAGTTATAGACATTTATAGAAGTCCAATTGAACAAAAAATTTCTACTTTTTTTGAAAATATTCATTCTTTACATTTTAATGTTCCAATTGAAAATTTAAATACTTTTCAAGTAGAACGTTTAATAAAAAGATTTAATCAAGTTTTTCCTTATTTAAAAACAAATGACCATTTTAGAAATAATTATAATATAAATGTGCCAGAAAAATTTGATTATGTAAATAAATATATACATGTGAATGTTAAAGGGATAGATTTCTATAAAATACGTTTAATAGATTCAAATGAATGGAATTACATTTTAACAAAAATATTAGATTTGAATATAAATATTTACATAATTAAAGATTACGAAACTGATAAAAAACCTCTCAAGGATATTTTTTCTATATTCAAAGAAAAATACAGAATACCAATTAATTTATTTGAAACGATTGAAAATGATGAAAATTTAAATTATTATTATTCAAATTATGAAAAAAATCGGTATTTAAATATGTGGAGACTTAAATTGAATAATCAACTGGTTACAACATTTACTCCAGAAGAATATGTTTTTTATATGGATATAGCATTAGATAATCAATATATGAGCGAAATTCAAATGGAACATTATATAGATTTGGGTTGTTTATGTAATGCATGTTGTAGAAAACGAGCGAGAATGTTAATTAGATTAAAAAATGGAGAAAATGTAGATGAAAAAATAAATCATATTGAAGCTAAAATGGAATATATACAATTAAAAGCAAAACATATGCCTGTTTATATTAAAAAAAGACAAAAATCTACTTTTGGAAATTTTAATTTTAGAGGTTAATTCAAGAATATAAAAGACAACTTAAAGATAAATAATAAAAATTGAAAAACTTTATTTTAAATATTATATAAATTAAAATAAAGCAACTAGAATGGAATTTGTAGAACAACAGCAAGATTTAATGTTATCATATTTGGCATGCAAAGTTAAGGGATTAGATAAAAATCAGGATATAGCATATTGTGGACGGGCGAATTTTGAAGATTCGTCAAAAAATTATGATTGGTTTGTTGGATGTGATGGACATGGAAAAATAGGAAATGATAATTTTATAGAAATTTTAAAAAAAGTAGATTGGACTAATATAATGCGTCAAGAAAATTCACTTGATGCATTATTATATGTAATAAAAGATAAGAAATATAATTTTCAAACCGGTTCTACATATTATGAAGCAAAGATTTATAATAACCGAGTTGAAATATGTAGTGTAGGTGATAGTAAAATAAAAGTATTTGTAAATAAACAAATAGTTTATTCAACTACTCCACATAATTTAAAGAATCAGAAAGAACGTGAAAGATTAAGAGAAAGAATAGAAAAGGGCAAAATGATAATAGAAAAATGTGAGAATATTCCAGAAATGCAAAATTCAAACACGATTAAATTTGTAAAAGGTGAATATTATTATTTTGACAATAAGAATACTAAATTAGCAATGACTCAATCATTAGGTCATAATAATATAACAGGATTACAACCAGAGAAAGAAGTAATACATTTTGAAGAAGGACTAGAAGTTCAAGTGATAGGTGGTTCTGATGGTTTATGGGACGTTGTTATGGAAAATGAAGTTTATGATAAAGACGTAGATACATTATTAACATTAGCCGAGTCAAGATGGATTGGGGAATGGAATATAGATTGGAACGGAGAATTATATCAAGATAAATTTCCAATTTATGACGATATTACCGTTTGCATTTGCAAAAATAATTTTGAACAAAATAAAAAATTCTAACTTTTCACAATAGATTTAACAATATTTTTATAAGTTGGATAGTCTTGTTTTAAAATGCTTTCATTCATTTTAATAATTAAACTATTTTTACATTTTTCGTCATTATATTCTGTATATAACTTTGCTATTACGTTGTCAGGGTCTAACGATTCACATGTTAAGTTATTTACATTTATTTTATAGCAGTCTTCCATTAAAACGTTATACAAAATTTCTCCATTATAAGTTATTTTAGTAACTTTATTAAATTTACCTAAAAATTTTTTTGCTTCTGCAATTTTGCCCTTATAAAATAATTTATGGTCTTTACTCATTATAGTTTTTTTATTTGGCAATTCAGGTCCTAGGGAATTTTTTTCAAAACAAACTAAATAATCATCCTGCGATATAGTTTTTGTAATTGCTATAATTTTTTTGTTTCTAATTGTATGAATTTTGGGATTTATTTTTTCAATAGGAATTATTCCTTGATTAGTAACAATAGGGGTGCCAGCAATAAAACATATATCGGATATAGGTAAAGGAATTGGTGTGGGAGTAGGAGTAGGTGGTGGTGTATTATCAATAGTAATAACTTTAATGATGTCACCAGATGATTCTGCAATTACGTCGCCTGTCTCCTCTGTATCTATATATGGGTTACTTTCAACATCATCATAATCATCAGCTTTTAGATTTTTATAAACATAAGATGAACTCCAAAAGTGTGTACTATTCATTATTAAATTATTTGTTGATGAATTCCAGTAGTAGTTAGTTTCATTATTTAAATTTGTTGTCATATTGTTATTGCTAATTTTATTCATAACATGCCATGAGTTACCTAAATCTGATGATTTCCAAAAGTTTCCATAAAAATCACTAGCATCTATATTTGTTCCACTTGAATTTACAGTCACAGAACTCCATTTATTAAACATATTATTATCATAAGAAGAAAAGTCTTTTATTATTCGCTGCCATATATCGCGTTGTCCGCTGTTCTCATTAACATAAATAAAACCTTCCAAAATTGAGCTACCTGTGCATGCTACAACAATACTACCACTATTGTTGCATGTTATATAAGAAAAATTATTACCGGCATCATTAGGCGTTATATTTTCCCAACTAGTAATAACCAATCTAAATAAACCGCCATTTGAATCATCATTAGCTGAAGCATATGCTTTATTTGAAGTTGTTGCAATACACGTCGATGTGTAATGCAAATTTTGTGAATTATATTGATTGAAATTAATTCCACCATCAATTGATGTATAAATAAACCCTTTTCTAGTTATTGAATCAATTGATGTTACTATAATTCTTTGACTATTTGCGCTAACTTTTGTTAAAGAGGTTTGCTGTGGAAAAATATTAGATATGCCAATATTGTTAATTTTATAAAGTCCTCCAGCAATCCCATTAAATGTAGTTGCTACAGCGTATATATTTTTATTACTATCTATAGTTAATTTTGAAAAATGTTTATTTGGAGAATTTGTTATTTTTTCAAAAATGTATTCTGTTTTGTCATTTGTGTTAACGGAAGGAATTGTAGTACTATAAATTCCACCATAAATGTCATTAATTGGTGTCGTTGTCTTTGTAAATGTGCAACAATAAATAGTTTTGATGCCATTTGAATCTGAATATATCGCTATACCTGAAATTAGTTCATCGGTTGTTTTTCCAAGAAACGTTCCAGAATGAATATATTCGTTGGATTCAGGTTCTTCTGGGTATGGGTCATCGTCTGATGGAAATGCACTAAAAGGAGTAAAATAATAATAACCTTCTGAATTAATAATACCGCCATTTATTGTTATTATGTTTTTATTAGGCAAATATGTTATTTTTGTTATTAAAGCATTCGTTAAATCGTTTCCGCTGATATGCCAACCAGCAGATACACCAATATCACTCATTTGGTCTAAATCTGTGTAATAATATACTCCTTCGTTGTTAATATTGCTTTTATTAATATAATATATCATATATAAAATAGTGATAGATTATTTTGTAGAATTATGCGATTATTACATAGAGAACAACGATTTAACAGAAAAAGAGAAAGAAAAGATGAGGGAAGTATTAAGAGGAGAAAAAAAAGA
>Ga0214921_10003317_pt1 | contig 24814 bp, 27 predicted proteins | sample LL1505_MetaG_FD_177992 | JGI IMG/M metagenome (GOLD analysis project Ga0214921, IMG submission 177992) | Freshwater microbial communities from Lake Lanier, Atlanta, Georgia, United States - LL-1505 | ecosystem: Environmental > Aquatic > Freshwater > Lake | place: USA: Georgia | collected...
CAGGTATAGCGATCGGATAGGAATGGCGAACGGGTTCGTTGGGGTAGTTGTATAGGGGGACCTCTGTCACATGACCTCCAAATAGAGAATACCCGGTTAAGGTAGACCAAATGACCGAACGAGTGCCAGCGATTTTGTCGGCCAAGCGAGAGAAGCTCGCGTAATTGCTAGGGATGGGTGATAAGTCCGCGAGAGAGATACAACTCCCCCAATCGGCGAAGATGACATCTCCGACCACTGGCCAAAGCATCGGCTACGACACCGTGATAGACATCACCGAAGGCCTCATGACGTCGAAGCGGTCGTAAGCCGAAGCCCTCACACATCGACCGCCCATCCTCAGACCATGCCACTCCCGCCAGCTCGGTTATGACACAGCCACGATCCGCGAGAGCTTCCCACTTCCTGTAGAGCGCCGACAAGAGGGTGCGTAGTGCCATGCCCCGATGGCGACATTCTTTGAGAATCGCCACACCACAACAAAATAACCGGTAGCTCCCTGGACGATCGAGGGTTTCGATCATGTCAGGCATTATCTCTCCATCGGCGAGCTTTCCCACTAGGATCGCTCGAAAAGCGTCCTCTCGAAGGGGCATGGCGTTGCAATATCCGACAACCGTATCTCCCGAGAGGAGCACCGTGTAGATGTGAGGGTTTCGGCGATACCATTCAGCGCTAAGAACGGAACTTCCTAATTCGTCTGCGGAGAGGGTCTCATACTGTTTCTGAAACACCTTACGGTCGACCTCAAAAAAACCTATATCAGGATAGCCGGATGGCAGCTCGGCGCCATCAATCGCTCGCAATCGTCCGGTAGGACTACATATCATATTCGATTTAACCATGAGGTGCTTGAAAGAGAAAAAACGGATATTCCCGACACGCCCACCGATTGAGACGAGCGTCGTCTATCCCACCTTTAGCGAGAAGGGGCGCGATGGAGCTCGTGTCGATGGCGACTTTAACAAGTCGATTAACCTCATTCAACTCATGTGCTACGGCACTCCGCTCCTCTTTCGTTTGAACTCCCTGCATCCGAGGAAGCAGTGCTCGTCGTCGCTCAAGCAACGGCGCCAAGGTATCTTCATCTTGCGGTGAGAACACACCTGTTCCGATAAAGTCTACGGTCCGAGAAACCATCTCCTTGTACCTACCCTTCACCTCGCGGGCGTAAAGATACTCCTGTACCCGCTCTGGGAAGAGGTACTCAGTCGCGCTCGCTACAACGAAGCGCGGCAACGGAGCCCCCAAGTATCCTTCGGCGAAGGCATTCACAAATTGATCGTACTTTCCACCACCAATTCCGTGAATAAAGAGCTCGCTGCATACTCCTCGAAGGAGAAGGGTTACAATACTTCCACGCGGAGCAAGGAGGTTCGGGATCGTTCGCGTCCCACTTCGACCAACCACCACCCCCTTTCGAGAACTCCCCAAGAGCTCCCAGAGAGGCAGTTCGATCTCCTCCGGCGTTACAGTCATATTCGGGAACGGGTTAGCGGGGTTCTTTATCTTATGCTCCGTTCGATACCGCTCAAGAGTGGTATTATAGAGCTCCACAAATCGCTCACCGTCCCGCACGATACGATCGAGAAACTCACGCACGCTCGGTGCTTGCAGGAAGAGCGACAGCGGAACCTCATCATAGGCTGCATCACGCAAGCTCTTTCGAACGATCGCGTTAGCGAGGACGATGGATTCACCCTCGAGCGCACCGAACAATCGCTCCGCCTTTTCAGCACCTTCAACCGATGCCCCGCATCCACTCGAAATAAGGTCGCTTTTCAGTTCCGCGAAGAGCACAGCGCTCTCCCCTTTGGAAACGACCCGTTGGTCTCGGTAGAGTAGCTCACCCGTAGCGAGAGAGCCCTGCTTGATTACGACATCGTCGCCATCTCGACGGGGCCATAGGAGCCGCCCTCCATCCCCCTCATCGGTGTCGATCGCAACGTTGAGGGCGTACGAGCCAGTTTCAGTCGCAAGGGCTCCCAGCCTCTTCGTCTTTTCAATAATTCCTGGGTGGTACACAACTGGCTGATGACCGGCCATGACGATTGAACCATCACCGCCCGTTATCCCCTTCTCGATATCTCGCAAGGTAATTCCCAAGCGACGGGCGCACTCACGAATCTCGGCGCGATACTGCGCCGCTACCTTACAAAGCTCTCCACGAAGATCGATGACGAACCGCTCGCCAACTATACTGTGAAGAGACCTCGCCACGGATCGATTAGAGGCGAGAATCTCTCCCCATTCCTGGTACGGTGGATTGAGCGTTATGGACATACCTACAAACCAAAGAGCGCGGATGACGCTGAGATCTTTATCGCTTCTCTACACAGGAAGGGCTCGCCAGCTCCCGCACCCACCTGATGCCCCCAGTAGAGAGCCTCGGTCCTAATCTCCTCAAGGCGCTTCTTGTTTCCTTCGTGCGCGATGAACTGCGATTCGTACGCTTCAATGGCGGCCATCTTTGCATCGAGGTGTCCCGTGATATCGAAGACAAAGGAGGGCTGGAAGCGTGCCTTGATGTGGGTCGAGAAAAAATGAAGGTGCTTCCGTGGGTACCATGGGGCGTGCAGAAGGTCGCTTTTTACGAATTTGGCGTAGAATCGAGCGGACTCAACCAACGCCGCACCTTGCACATGATCGGGGTGCACGTCATCCGCGGACGGCCCGAAGAGGATATCGGGTCGAAGCTCTCGAATGAGTCCCGCCACGATTTTTCGATTCTCAACGGTATCGAACACCTCGCGATTCGTGAGGGTAAGAAGCCGTCGTTCTGTGATACCGAGGATCTTCGAGGCCGCTGCCGACTCTTGTTGCCGTTTTTCAACGGAACCGTGCGGCGTTGGTTCTCCGTTCGTAAGATCCGCGACAACAACCCGTACCCCTTGCTGAATCAGGGCAGCGATGGTTCCTCCCATCGCAATCTCAGCGTCATCGGGATGCGGGGCGATAACGAGAGCTACAGATTCCATCGGATTCGCTCCTTCTCTACGGTGTCGAGGTAGAGCTTCAACCGTACCTCGGGATTATCAAGATCGCCACCGAATCTTCGATTGGGGTCATCATAGATTCGAGAAACAGGATGCTCGGTCACACGAAAACCGAAATGCTTCGCCTGCATCCAGACCTGAAGAGGCATCGCATAGCCGAACTCGGTGATGGACAGCTTCCGCAGCGCCGAAACGGTGTAGGCCTTAAAGCCACAAAAGGAATCGCTAAGGGAGAATCCCGTAATCTCGTTGATCCGGGCGGTTATCTTCCCATTAATCGCCCGCCGATCCTCGGGAACCACCCCTGTTCGATCACTCTCCGGGCAGTATCGACTTCCCGAGACGATATCCCACTGCGGAATGAGATTAAAAAACTCCGGGATCCAGTCAGGTCGATGCTGGCCATCCGAGTCCATTGTTATCACGTAGTCGTATCCACGACGAATCACCTCCTCGAACCCCGCGACCAAGGTTGCACCGTACCCACGATTACGATCATGCAGGATTGTGTGGGTACGCTCGTCGTTCATGGACTTCAGAATACAGGGCGAACCATCGACCGACCCGTCATCGATAAGAAGCACGTCCTCATCATAGATCTGACGCAGACGACCCAGGAGCCCCTCAAGGTGGCGCTCCTCGTTGTACACGGGAATGAGAACAACTCTTCGGACCATAGAGTTCACTTAATCGCTGTGTCTACGGCGGAGGAATGGAGAGACCCTGAGAAGGAGCTGCAGCCGCTCAAAATGTTCCAACCACTCCCCGACCTCATCGGAGAGCTCCTCTGAGGGGGGAGGAACAATGCCAGCGTCACAGGCATCCCCGAGCTCAGTACGAGCCTTGCGTTGATACGCTACGAGTTGTCGGTCTCCGAATCGTCCGACTTCGAAGAGGTCCTCAGAGAGAAACAACGCAACTGGTACCCGGGACGCTCCGTGAATGCGCAGCTCGTCGCGCAGCTGCGGGTTCACCTGATTGTCGATAAACCGGATATCGAGCGCTGACGAGGCGGAACCGATCAGATCGAGCATGGGGCATTGTCGAGCGCAGTCCCCACACCACATCCCTGACAGTACGAGCACGTTAAGGCGACGCGAGAAGCCGCTGGAGATCTCCCGTTGAGCATCGGTCAACGAGAGTCGATCTCGGTAGGAACGCCATCGCTCCTGCTGGGCGGATGTACCGGTCGCTACATACGTTGCGTATGGCAACGCTTGCGCGAACGCTTCTCGCCACAGGGTCGATCGAATATCAAAGAGTTCGGAAGGGGCCATAAACACCTATTCAAGCCAAGAAAGTGTATAGAATCGTCGGGCTCACGGGAAAGCCCTGGAAGGGTAGCGCAACAGGCTTAACACCTCAACATGTCGACTCAAAAAGCGCCTAAAGATACAAGGCAAAAGCGCACGCTAGCGAGATTTTGCCCCGGATCTCTAAATATAGTCCATAATGGTCAATCGCAGAGCCTTGGCGGTCACTGAGTATGACGCCTGCAGAGCTGTTTGAGCTTGGGTCAGGTTAGCGACCGACTCGGTCTCATCCGCGTTCTGAATCTTTGAGAGAACCTCCTGCGCCGAGGTCTTAGAGAGTGTGAGCAGCGCCTCGGCGGTCTCCAGACGGCGCATCTTTCCTCCGAGCATCGTTCGCTCCGGCAAGATATCCTCATCCCGAGCCTTGTTGAGAAGGTCGATCGTATACTTGATATCAGCGGTTTGCTGCGTGTAGTCAGTCGGGAAAGTATACGCAGCTCCCCCTCCATCCGGACCACCTGAGGCTGGCGTTGTAGCGTATCCCGCCAAGGCTCGGCCAAGTCGCTCAAGGGCCTCAATGCTGGTCCCGAAAACATCACCGCCAGGGGTATTGAGGGTCACCGTGACATCATCAGTGATGTGCACCGGTCGGGTTTGCGAGGTACCCAGCTCAGCGTCGAACTCATACTTGACCGCCGCGGGACCCGCTACGGGCTCATCGTATTCCGTCGCGTCGAACGGAGGATCGTCATCGTCAGCGCCACCGTAGACGTATCGTCCCTGGTACGACGAATTGCCGAGGCCGACTATTTGGTCACGAATCTGAAACACCTCCTCGGCGAGAAAGGCTCGAGCCTTCGGTGTGAGAGATTCGTTCGCGCCCTGAGAGGCGATCTCTTTAGAGCGAAGGATCAGCTCATCCATCTGGCTCAACGCGTCGTCCTGAAACTGCACGTAGCTCTTCACTCGCGAGATGGTCGTCATATACCCATCAATGCGGTCCATCTGCTGCTTGTATCGCGCGATAACCCCTGAGTCCGTCGAATCACTCGGAAGAGCAGCCTTAATTCCGGTAGCCACCTGCTCCGAGTACTTGTCGACACGAGCCTTGTTGCTCGCGGTGTGCTCAATAAGACTGCGGGTAAATTGACTCTCTGATATTCGTGTCATATGAGGGCTACCAGTTGATCAAGCATGTCGCTTGCTGTTTTGATGATACGGGCTGAGGCTTGGAAAGCCTTTTGGTACTTGATAAGATTCGCGAACTCCTCATCCAAACTTACTGCGGACAACTCATCGCGCTTCGTCTGCGCCGAAACTTGTGCCGCCTTAGCCACCGCAACATCTGTCTCAGCCTTCGACTTTGTTGCACCCACATAGTTCACAGTGGACGAATAGAGTTCGTCGAAGGTACCGGTCAGCGAGAACGGCCCACTCGAAAGAGTTCTCACCTCCTGCTTCAGAGAGGCCAACGCCACAGCGTTCTGTCCATCTCCGGCCGGAAACACGACGCTTCCGATAGTCGTGTCGTTATCAAGCGCGGCGGCGAATTTCTGTGGGTCAGTTACCGCGAACCGGATGTAGCTACTGAAATGCGACATTCCTGAGGCCAACAGATCGGAAGCGCTCGGCACACCATCTCCATCCGCATCCTTCGTCCCGGAGTAATCAAAGTCGAAGAGACCGAATACTCCAGGGGATCCTCCAAGAAGGTCTCCGGCACTCGACTGCCAGCCCGTTGTTGTGGGGTCCTCATCGGGACCAAGATATCGTGCATTCGCTTCGGTCAGGAGCGACCGCGTGAGGGCCTCGATACGGGTCGCAACCGCGACCAGGTCTCCATCAGCTTCAAACGCTGAGGTGTTGCTGACGTCCGCGTAGCCACGAAGCTGGAGAATTCCACCAAGGGAGCCCATACCACCTTTAATGGTTTTGGTGAGGTCGAGGTGGGATGGGGAGGTCTCGGTACCAAAGTTGTACACGATATACCCGAGAGTTCGACCCTCAAGAGAGGGCGGCAACGACGCGCCCCCAAAACTTGGGGTATAGGTAAAATCGAGGTCGCGAGATGTTGTACCGCTCACCAGGGGAAATCCGTTGGCGAGCGACACATTCATCATGCCGTTCTCCATCTCAGCCGCGGAGAAGGTGATCTTTTCAGCGAGCTTCGTGAGGAGCGCATCACGTTGGTCCTGCTCATCGATTGAAGGGACATTTGAACCCTTTCGTTTTTGGATCAGGTCGTTCAGAGCGGCGATCTGTTTTGTGAGGTCGTTAACCTGCTTAACCTCCTGAGGTACCTGATTATCAAGCTCGGTCTGCGTTTGTGCGACGGTGTTGTAGGTCGATTTAATCGCGTTTACGAGGTCCTCCCCTCGCTGAAGCAACACGATACGATCATCAACGCTGTAGGGGTTAACACCCACCGTGTTGACGGAGGAGAAGAAATCATTGAGGGTCGAGCCGATAGTGGGTTGGGGGCCACTGAGACTGAACATACTTTCGATGCGACCAAGGTAGTCATTTGAGACGTTGGCCATCCCTTGACGGCTCGCCGCGTCGCGTACAGCGCTCTCAAGAAAGGAACTAGTAATCCTTCGAATCGTTCCTACCTCGACACCGCTTCCGAAGGTAAAGCTTGAATGCACCGAAGCGGCGTCCACTCGGTTGAGGAGCGCAACCTCTCGGCGGGTGTATCCAGGCGTATTGACGTTCGCGATATTGTTAGAGGTGTTGGCGATCAATGCCTGCTGGGCTACCAGCGCGCTCATCGAGTTTCCGAGAATTTTCGAGCTATAATTTGGCATCGATCTTCATTCGGGTGAGCCGGCATTTTTTGCCGCGCACCTATCCTTACTGGGGAATGAGCAACGAGTGTGCCGTCTGATTTGGGGAGCCTTATTCTAATGGGTTATGGGCTCGGCAACGGCAATCGTTACGAAAGGGGTGGGAGGTCCTACGCCTTGCCAAGGGAACTGCCCGTGCGAACGGGACCCGGCTGTACTCCCTCAGTCATACCTCCGTAGGCGTTGTACGTTCGAGAAACCGGCTGGGTCGCTGACCACAGCAGCGAGATCTCCCCGTTTACCAGACCGAGAGAGAAACTGAGGATCTGATTAAACTCCTTCGTGGCCTTATCAACGACGGCAAGTCGGGCCCGCACCTTGTGCGTGAGGGCGAGGAGACGTTTCTTGTCGCTCGGTCCACATCCTTGATTGACCATGTCGGTGACCCGCGTAAACTCATCCCCGGTTATCCTCTCCACGAGAAGAGCCCTATCCTCACGAATGCGCGTGAGCTTATCAACAACAACGCCCCGCTTTTCGCCAAGCAACGTAACGTTCTCGGACTCAAGCTTAACGACTGCCGCCTGCTCTTGCTGAATGATCTTTGCGTACTCATCACACAGCGATATCTCGTCGACCAAAAACTTCTCAAGAGTTTTTACGTCCGCGCTGGTGAGTTTCATGAGTGGCTATTCTTTAAAGTCCCCTGCCAGGGCAACCTCAAGGTAGATCTCCTCGCTCAATGAGCGGGCGACCTCCTGGGAGTCCGGGGCATAGGTGCCGTTTTGGATCTGCTCTTTCAACTTCGCGATCTTCTGCGCCCGCTCCTCGGCCATTTTAGCGGGATTGAGCTCATTCTGGAGAGCGGCTCCAAGAGAGGAGACCCGTATGGTATCAGCTTGAGACTGCGAGGTCACTGCCGAACCTTGCTCGGAACCCGCACCTGCCACCGTCGACCGACGGACAGTGGATTGCTCACCGGTACGAACCTCAGCTGTGCGGGCAATCTTATTTTCAACTGCGTCTGACCCTGGAATCTTCATATCCAATCCATCGGAAAAAATGGTGAATTCACCCGGCCGTTACGACCAACCATCCCCGGTCTATTCAGGCAACCCGGGACTACACTACCATCTAAGATGCAGGAACCGGGCAAAAGGTTACTGCTTCTTAGCCAACCCATCGAGATCTTTAAGAATAACTTCCTTAATTCCGATCCCTCGCCCCTCGGATATCGAGCTGGCCACCGCCTCGTTGAGCATGTCCCGGTACATCTTCTCCTCGTGACTGCCCGACAAGAGCTGTCCCTGCGGTACGGTGGCCCACATCGATTTCAACATCTCTTGAACCAACAACGCCTCAAACTGCTGAGCCGCCTGCTTCGGGTCCTGTGAAGCAGGCAGCTTCGCTTGAGAAACCTCCGGAAACTGAACTGATTTCGAACTACCAACTTTAAAGGGATCCATACATCCTGCTACATAATAACAAGCTCGGCATTGAGCGCGCCCGCCACCTTGAGCGCCGAAAAGATCGATATCAGATCTCGTGGCGTTGCCCCCAAAGCGTTGAGCCCTTTCACAACATCTCCTAACGTTACCTCTCCACCTACGATCTGGAGCGCGCTCACATCCTCACCAACGGTAACATCAGTGTTGGTAACCGCCATGGTCGTTCCAGCCGCGAGCGCGTTCGGCTGGGATACATCCGTCTCGGAACGAATGGCGATGTTCAAGTTACCGTGCGCGAGAGCGACCTTGCTGATGGTCACATGCGAACCCATCACGATCGTTCCCGTTCGCTCATTCACAATCACCTTAGCCCCAAGATCTTGGTGGATATCAACCTGCTCAAGCATCGATACAATTCTAATCGGATCCGCCTGAGAGGTCTGATCGAGAAGAACCTCGACCGACGCTGAATCGACGGCGAGTGCCACCGGTTTTCCGAGCCTTGAGTTGATCGAGCGAACGACGTTCGTCATGGTCGTAAAGTCAGGCTCGCGAAGAACGACTCGAACCTTGCGGGACTGAAAAAGATCGAATGGGATCGCGCGCTCGACGATAGCGCCCTGTGGAATGGTCGCGACGGTTGGATGATTCTTCTGTGTTGAATCACCACCATCACTAATCGAGAAACCACCAAGATTGGTCTGTCCCTGAGCCACGGCATAGGTGTTTCCATCCGCGCCTTTGAGCGCCGTGAGCAAGAGGGTTCCCCCTTGAAGGCTCTTGGCGTCTCCCATCGAGGATACCGCTACATCGATGGTCGAACCCGGGCGAGAGAAGGCCGGGAGGGTCGCTGTTACCATAACGGCCGCGACGTTCTTCACCTTGATGTCGACAGGATTCACTCGTATCCCCATCTTCTCAAGCATGTTGGAGATACTCTTCTGGGTGAAATCGAGCTTACCATCGCCAGTCCCGTTGAGGCCGACCACAAGACCGTACCCTAGCAGTTGGTTTCCTCGCACTCCCTCGATGTCCGCGATATCCTTGAGGCGCGCGCCCTCGGCTACCCGAGGGGCACACACCATGAGACAGAGCGCGACGCACAACGATACAATTCTCATAACGCTTCCTAGAATGGCCATATGATACGAAGTATGCGGCCCAACCATCCACCGTACTGGGCTTCGCCTACCGTTCCCTTTCCGTAGTAATCAATTCGCATCTGCGCGATCTTAGTCGACATCACCTCATTATCTGACATGATATCTCGGGACCGTACGAGCCCAGAGATAACCATAACCTGCTCCTCATTATTCACCGAGATGATCTTCTCACCTTCAATGCGGAGCAGCCCTGACGGCAACACCTCAGCTACTACTGCCGATATACGGGCGGTCATTCGAGCTTGACGATTGGTTTGCCCCTCACCCTTAAAGTCATCTTTGGTTTGAGCTTTGATCAAACTTGAAAGATCGGGTGGGTGGTTCCACTGTTGGGTCTGCTCCTCAAGGCCAAGGAAGTTCTCGATCGCCGCAAAGTACTCGCTCTTCGACTTCACTTCCGTGTCGGCGTCGTGACTACCGATAGAGACCTCGTTAATCACGATCGTGAGGAGGTCCATGGGTTGCCATGCGCGGAAGTCACGGTAGACCTCGTTCCCCATGCGTGTCTCCCGCCAGAGCGACGCACCAACTCCTGGGTCTCCCAGTTCAAGGGGACCCGTGTACGCGCGAGGAAGTTGCTCGGTGCTTCGAATAACCTTCACATCACTACCAAGCTCATCGGGAGCTCCTACCATCTGCGCTGGAGTAAGGGTTGGTGAAGCGTCCTTTTGAATGACCGGCTTAAGACCGGGCATATCCTCGGGCTTCGCAACCATCTTCATCTGGGCCTTTCCGTCCGCGGCCACCTCTTCAACCATCCCAGCTTTCCAGATCATGCCGTGCGCGGATGATGTGGGAAGAGCGCCACCCGCGAACCTCATCGAGGGCACGTACGGATCCGCTGGGGGTTGTGGCGCGCATCCCCCAACACCCAAGCATACGCTAATCACGAGAGCGGTTTTCTTCTGCATACTAGAGACCTCCCACCATAACGAGGCCCGGTTCGACGACCCGTCCCATCACGATCTTCTTCGACGAATCGTTGCGAATTCGAATGTCCTGTCCGAGACCACCGTTCTCGAGCGCGGTTCCGGTCGCGGTTACCTCAAGTCGGTTTTGACGAAACACGATCGTGACCCGAGAACCTGCGTTAATAACGGGAGGAATCACAACCGAGGAGGCTTTGAACATCTCTCCCTGTCCGACATCCTTCGTAAGACTGCGTCCCACGATATCAACAAGTTGCTCTAGGGAGTCCCTACTCATTGAGGTCCCGTTCATTCGGGTAAGTTGCACATCGCCGGCGCTTACTATCGAGCCCCTTATCATGGGTCGCACAGCTACCGGCATCATGCGCCACTCATCGGCGATAGCCTTCATCTGAAATCGAACCTCATCTGAACCTGCGATCGACTTATAATCCACGCCGATATGTCCAGGCTTTGTAGTTTGAAGGGCGACCACCTCCAAACCGAGGCTATCGGTTGGAAGGCGCACTGGCTTATCAATCACGATCTGCTTAACCTCTATCTGCTTATCCCCCTTGGCGAGGAATGCAGTGAGAGCTCGCTCAAGCTCATCGACTTTGACCTCACGAAATGCGCGGGTAATCGTGATAGTTCGGGGAACGGTGTAGCGAATCGAATCGAGGCGAACCCCCTGATCCTTCAACCGCTCAAGAACCCTCGAACCATCGATCGTCATCGTCTCACCTGCCTTCGGGCTCGTATCGATCGAGATCCTCTTGAGGTGGATGATCGCTTCGTCATCTTGCACATTAGGCGAATCGATCTGCGCTATATCACCAAGCCGCACCGTACCCTCAGTGACAACAGCCTCATCACGTCCCTGAACTCGAATCGTTGTTGGCGAGACGTTCGGCGCCTCCGCCACTGTTGATTCGCTCATCCACACGGACGCCGAGAGAACCATCATCACCACTAAAAGCCGCGTCATGTTATTACCTCTTCAAGTTAATCGCCGATGTGAGCATTTCGTCAGCGGTCGTGATCCCCTTCGATGAGGCTTCGTACGCTCGTTGCGCCGTAATCATATTGACTACCTGCTCAACCACGCTGACGTTACTGCTCTCCAAGAATCCCTGATTCAATCGACCGTATCCGGTCTGGCTAAATATTCCGGTCACCGGAGCTCCCGAGGCCTGTGTCTCCTCATAGAGTCCTTGCCCGGTCGCTCGAAGACCCCCGTTATTTGGAAACCGTACCGCAATGAGCTGACCAACCTGCGCTGGGGTCGCGTTGTTCGGTTGCTTCACACTCACCGTACCATCCTGTCCGATGGTGATGCCCAACGCGTCCGGTGGAACTGTGATTCCTGGAGCGACGACGAATCCGTCGGCCGTCGTGAGCTGCCCGTTCTGATCCAAACGGAACGAGCCGGTCCGAGTGTATGCAGTGGTTCCATCCGGTCGGGTGATCTGGAAGAATCCATCTCCCTCAATCGCAACATCGAGTTGATTGTTCGTTGAGCTGAGATCTCCCTGCGTAAAGAGCTTTTGTACCGACGCGGTTTTAACTCCAAGACCGATCTGGATACCTGTCGGGTTGATGGTCGTCTGCGACGTTGGAGCTCCGGGCTCCATGACGTACTGGTACATGAGGTCCTGAAAGTCCGCTCGCCCCTTCTTGAATCCCGTTGTGTTGACGTTCGCCAAGTTGTTGGAGATCACGTCCAGGTTCGTTTCCTGGGCCTGCATGCCGGTTGCCGCTGAATAGAGTGCTCGAATCATAGGATTCCCTTATTGGTTAAACCTTACTGCCGTTTCCCTACCTGCGTGATCGCTGCCTGATTGAGCGAATCAATCGTCTGTGCCGCCTTGGTGTAGGCGTCAAAGGCTCGATTCGTGGTTATCAGGTCGATCATCCCTGTTACAGCTGACACATTTGACATCTCAAGCGCTCGAGGCTCCAGAAAGCCCTCGACGGGCGCGGGCTGCGGGCCGTTGGCGACCTTGAACCGAGTTCCCTCCACAGGCTGCAATCCCTTCGTATCGGTGAATCGAACAACCTGCAGTCGCCCGACGATGTTTCCACCCGCTCGTACCGTTCCATCAGCGCTTATATTAGCGCCGGGACCTTGCGCTATAATCGCTCCACCATCACCCTGAACCTGCATTCCGTCCTGTGTGACGAGGGTTCCGTTAGCGTCCAAGGTGAAATTTCCCGCGCGTGTGAACATTCGACCCTGCGGCGTATTCACAACAAAGAAGTCGGTCGGTCCTCGAAGCGCGGCATCGAGGGGATTTCCTGTGCTCTTGATCGCTCCCATCGAGAAGTCGGTATGAGTTGAAACCTCATTCACCGTAGCTACTCGCTTCTGGTCACCGGAAGCGTATGGGTCTTTTCCCTCGAACTCCTTCGCGAAGGTATCCTTGAAGTCCTCAGGAGAGGTGACCAAGATCTGTCGCTTGAATCCGACGGTATTCACGTTTGCTAAATTGTTGTTCTGAATCTCCAGCTTTCGGAGCTGAACGATTCCCAACGATGCGGCGGCGTACGTTCCGATATCCATCTAGAGTCTCCTAGAGAACAGAGGTTTGACGACGAATGGCTGCTAACGCTCCAAGACGGGAGTCTGTTCCAGCGAACATCTCCGCCTCCTGCTTCCGCGTTTCCTCCTCACGCTCAATCTCGATCATCTGCGCGAGAAGTCGTACTCCCTCAACTGGAAGCTTCATCTGCGTAGCAACGGTCTCCAGGGGCTGCCCCTGCTTGATCATCGCCTCAGCCGATTTGTAAACCTGCTGAAGCTCAGCTGGGCTCGGTTGGGAGGAGGCATTTCGACGTGTCGCGCCCCCACCTTGCAGAGCAGGTTGAGCTGGTGCGGATACGTTCGTTGTCTCAACGGTGCGTTGCAGTGGAGTGCGGGTGTACGTTTGCGCAACGAAAGCAGGCGGTATTTGCGGCGATGGCTGCGATGGCGGTGCTTGGTACGACTGCGGAGGCTGAAAGGATTGCGCAGCCTGATATGATTGCGCCGCGTGATGCGATGGCGGGGCTGGGTATGATGGAGCGGCCTGATAGGGTGCCGTCTCTTGATACGCCGGTTGCGACACAACGCGCTGGTTGACAGCAACCTGAGGATGCGCCGATTGAAGCCCCACCGACTGCTCCTCAAGTCGAGAGAGCTCAGCTTGCACCCCTCGCTCAAAACCGCTCTTAAGATCCTGAATGACCTTGACGGTCTCGGCTCGGGTCTGTTGAAGCTTATTCTGGAGCGCCTCGGCCTCCGCGATAGCTTTGGCGATACGCGCCTCGGATTGCTGGATCTCAGCGAGCGCTCTTTGGATATTCTGCTCTCGACGGAGGAGCTGGTCGTTGAGGTTGAGGCCGGCCGTCTCAGCATCCGCTATCAGGCTCCGCAAGCTCGTCTCAAGCTCACGGGTCTTCGGCAACATGCTGGGAAGACGAGAGGATTTAAAGGCCCGCACCGTCATGGTCAACACGGAGGTGATAAGGCCGATATCAACAAGAAGTTGCCACATTTGGATCTGATTCATCATGATTCCTCACTTACCCAGCCATACAAGGCACGCTGTCAAAACGCTGGCTTTTGACACGGCCCCCGTCAGGTGATTGACTCAGCACTCTTCCTTGCTCCCGCTAACCACTTGAATTAGCATAGGGTTGCTCAGTAATTGTTAGCCACCTGAGGCTCGTATGGGATACAAAGGCAAGACCCTTGCCACTTCGGGTGAGCACTGGGTAAACCCGTATCGATCTCAGGCTTAATCATGTTCAAAGAGCGTCTTCTTACCCCCGGTCCAACGACGATCCCCCAGCAAGTTCTCCAGGCCATGGAGATCCCGATGCTGCACCATCGAAGCGAGGTATTTAAGAAGCACCTCCTCAAAGCGGCTGAAGGGATGCGGTGGATTCTCGGATGGGATAGCGATCCTATCTTCCTGGCCTGCTCCGGAACGGGAGCGATGGAGGCGAGCCTGCTCAACACATGCAAACCGGGCGACACGATCATCACGGTGAACGGCGGAGCGTTCGGGGCACGCTGGGCGAAGATCGCTGACCGATTAGGCCTCACCGCCCATGAGATCGTTGTCGAGTGGGGAACCCCGGTATCTGAGGAGCAGGTACGCGCTGCGGTTGCCCAGCATCCGCACGCTCGCGCCTTCTGCATTCAACACAGCGAGACATCGACAACGGTACTTCATCCCGTGGAACAAGCTCTCTCTGCTGTGAAGAGCCTAGCTCCACAGATGATTACAATCGTGGACGGCATCTCAGCGTGCGCCACAGCTCCCGTGCCCGGAAATCCCGGCGTGCTCGATATCTTCATCGCTGGCTCTCAGAAAGCGCTCATGCTTCCTCCTGGACTCTCCGTTGTCGCGCTCTCGCAGCTTGCCTGGAAGGCGGTCGAGGCGACCCCTCGTCGCTCCCTCTACTTCGATTTTGCGCTTGAACGAAAGGCGCTGGCATCAGGAGAGACCTCATGGACCCCTGCATCAACCCTGATCGTGGGCTTGAACGCAGCGATAGAGATGTTTCGGGCAGAGGGACTTGACGCTATGTACGCTCGGCACCAGAAGCTCTCCCGAATGAGTCACACCGCGTTGCGCGCTCTCGGATGCACCCTCCTCGCCTCCGACGCACCGTGTCCGAGCGTTACCGGGTTCTTTCCGCCGAGCGGTATCGACGCTGACGACCTTCGAACCGAGGTTCGAAAGAGTTACGGAATACGACTGGCTGGTGGGCAGGGCACGTTCACAGGTAAAATAGTGCGGATTGGTCATATGGGATTCGTCGATTCCTTCGATGTCCTGGCTGGCATCACGGCGATAGGAAAAGTTATTGAGAGGATGGGAGGCTCCGCAAACACTACGGCGGCGCTCTCCACTATCCTTCCGGAGATGTAGAATGACACGCAGTGTTCTTAAGCTCTCACGTCAAGCATCAGAGCTCTACAAGAGCGTTCAAACCCATATCTGTAAGGCGCTTGAGACCGTTGACGGTGGCGCACTCTTTCGATCAGATGAGTGGACCAGAACGGATCCCAGCGGGGTACCGGGAGGCGGAGGGGTCACTCGCATACTTTCCGGGGGGAAGGTCTTCGAGAAGGCGGGGGTAAACTTTAGTGCGGTGTATGGCTTCATGCCGAAAGACTTCGCCTCGAAGCTAGGGGTCTCGCAAACAGAGGATGTCCCCTTCTTTGCTACAGGGATCTCGCTCGTCATTCACCCCTATTCGCCGATGATACCAACAACGCATGCGAACTGGCGATATCTTGAGCTCGGAGAGAAGGCGTGGTTCGGCGGCGGCTCGGACATGACCCCCTACTACCTCTTTGAGGAGGACGCAGTTCACTTCCACACAGTCCTCAAAAAAACATGCGATTCGTATAATCCCAACTACTATCCCAAGTTTAAGAAGGGGTGCGACGAGTACTTCTACCTCCCTCATCGCAAAGAGACTCGGGGGATTGGCGGCATCTTCTACGACTACCTTGGCCGAGACGAGAAAGTTGACCTTGATGAGACCCTCGCGTTCAGTAAGGAGCTCGGCTTCGGATTCACCGAGCAGTACATTCCTATCGTGGAGCGTCGCAAGGGATTACCATTCACCGAGAAGGAGAAGAACTTCCAGCTCATGCGTCGGGGACGATACGTCGAGTTCAATCTTCTCTATGACCGGGGCACACACTTTGGCCTCCAGACCGGTGGACGCGTTGAGTCCATCCTCATGTCGCTCCCTGCCGTTGTGCACTGGGACTACTGTCCCGTTATCCCTGAGGGATCTCGCGAGGCGAAATTAATGGAGGTTCTTACCCACCCGCGGGAGTGGGTGAGGTAGTCGCCTTTCCCAACCACGATCCGGAGGGCCTGTGTCCTCACAGGCCGGATATGGACTTATGTTTCAATCGCGGATTCCGGCCCGTCGGGAGACGGGCCCTCCGGGAAACGCCATCCCCCCTTCCTCTCCCCACCCCACAACGCTACACTACCGCCAATCACTTCTATTCGGAGATTACGCACGATGCTACCGACCAAAGCCTACGCCGCTCTTAATGAAAAAACCCCCCTCGCTCCATTCGAATTCAACCGCCGTGAGGTGGGTGAAAAGGATATCCTGATCGAGATCCTCTACTGCGGCGTGTGCCACTCCGACATCCATCAAGCTCGCGGCGAGTGGGGAAACTCGATCTTCCCGATGGTTCCGGGACACGAGATCGTCGGTAAAGTAGCCAAGGTCGGCGCAAAGGTCACCACCTATAAGGTTGGGGATATCGCCGGCATCGGTTGCTTCGTTGATTCCTGTCGTACCTGCCCAAGCTGCTCAAAGGGCGAGGAGCAATACTGCCAGGGTCATGTGTCATTCAGCTACAACGGCACGGAACAGGATCAGAAGACCCCAACATACGGCGGATATTCATCGCAGATCGTCGTCGACGAGAACTACGCCCTTAAGGTTTCTCCGAAGCTCGACCTTAAGGCGGTAGCGCCCCTTTTGTGCGCCGGCATCACGACCTACTCACCACTTCGCCACTGGAAGGTAGGGCCTGGCAGTAAGATCGGCATCCTCGGCCTCGGTGGCTTGGGGCACATGGGTGTGAAGTTCGGTAAGGCATTCGGTGCCCACGTCACCGTGATTAGCACCTCGAAGTCAAAGGAAGCCGACGCGAAACGACTTGGAGCGGACGACTTCCTCCTCTCCACTGACGCTGAGGCGGTTCAGAAAGCCGCTGAGCGCTTCGACCTCATCCTCGACACCGTATCAGCTGAGCACGATCTCAATTCGGTGCTCTCGTTGATCAAGCTTGATGGAACCCTCGTGCTCGTTGGTGTTCCACCACAACCGCCCGCGGTGCACCCCTTCTCTCTCATTCCACGACGACGCTCCATCGCCGGTTCTATGATCGGTGGCATTCGTGAAACGCAGGAGATGCTCGACTTCTGCGCCGAGAAGGGGATCGTGTCTGACATCGAGCTCATTCCGATGAGCGAGATTAACAACGCCTACTCACGAATGATCAAGAACGAGGTACGCTATCGTTTCGTTATCGACATGAAGACCTTGTAGATTGAGTGGGCCCAGGACGCTCTGTTTCAGCTGTCCTGGGCCTCTCTTAATGGAGCTTCGGCCGCCGAATCTCCCCCTCCGTGATCACCTGCTCAAGCGCCGGAGCTGCCTCCCCCATCACCACTTGTGCGTGAGAACCCCGTTTCGCGGGCTTTCTGTAGAAGAGGAAATCAACCTGTCCAAGGGAAGTTCTCGCGGTGAGATCACGGATACACTTGAGGAACGAGCCGGGCTCGTCATCTAGACGGATAAGCTTTTCAGTTCCCGCCTCGGTTCCCTGCCCACCTCCAACGTGAAGCATCTGCTCTCCACGCTCTAGCTTCTCTGAACCTGGGAAGGCAGACTTGATGACGTCATACAAGCCGTGTCGGCGTCCATGCGCGACCTCAAACTCAACACGGAGGTGCCCCTTCTCAGAACCTACCAGGCGCATGTAGGTGAGGCTCGCGATGTTGTAGCCCTTTACGGCCTCAAGGAATCGCAAGAGCTGTCCCGGCTTTTCAGGAATGACAACGTCAAAGCCCTGGCGACGATTCTGTGTAACATCCATCCGAGCGTCAGCAGCGACCTCATCCTCAAACCGCTGAGAGTCGATATTCTTTCCTGAGAGAAGCGCGACCTTTACCATCGACTCCGGATCGTTGAGCAGATTATACCGAGAGAGCATCTCCTCGCCACCAAGCGCGAGCGCTCCCGCACCCTCAAGGCGCACTCCGGTTCTCTGTTCGTGGCGACGCATTGCGCCGACAAGCTCATCGTGCGGAAGAAGCACCAAACCATCAAGAAGGTGCGCAACAGCGAGGAAGTTCTTCCCCACCATCTCGACCTTCGTTCCATCGGCTATGGTATCCGTGAGCGCTCGAACCGGTCTTCCGCGCAACATCGCCAGGAGTGATGCTGGGGAGCTCTCATCAACAACTCCCACTACCTCAAGGGGGGGATACTCCCTAGGCCACTGCGTCTTCAGAACGCTCACAACTCCAGCGGCTAGTCCACCACCACCGATCGGCAACACAACCCGAACCTTTTCAGGGCGCTTCGCGAGCACCAGATTCTCAAGGTGTTCCAGGAGCTCAAAGCCTATCGTTCCCTGCCCGGCGACAACCGCTTCATCATCGAATGGATGCACAAACTGCGCCTCGCCCCTGGCGACTACCTCATCCTTTCTCGCTTCTCGCAAACACTCGTCGAAGGAGTTCCCCACTAACCGAACCTCAGCTCCGAAGGAGCGAATCGTGTCGATCTTTACCTGCGGAGCATTCTTAGGGACGTAAATCGTCGCCTTCATCCCCAAGAGCTGGGAAGCGTATGCCAGACCAGCACCATGATTACCTGCTGAAGCGGTCACTAATGTCGTCTGGCCATCCTCTCTCGCCAACTCGGCGCTGACGAGGGCCCCCCGAACCTTATAGGCGTTAGTAGGATTATCGGTAGCGTCGGCGGTACAGAGACCATCATCTGAGAGCTCAGAGAAGCGAAGTTGGATCTCGTTCGAGCGCATGAGGTGGAGAAAAGACCTCGAGAGCCCCGCGTTCTTACCAGCTCTATCGAGAGCAGAGACGAAGTGCGCTTTGTGAAATCGAGGAACCGAACTGGCCGTGCCATGTGAAGTTTCAGATGTTTGAGGATGATGCTTCGTCATAAAAGACTTTACTTAAATTTTCTCCAGATTCCCTGGGAAGGAGGTCTATGGAAATGTAGGTTGAAAAAACGGTGACCGGGGTGTTGGGAAATAACCGCTCTATGGCAGTTATCTCCAATCAAATCGCAATAATGATCATCGCTGCGATCGAACACATCGCGCAGAAAGAGAGGAGAGCTGTCGACGAAGGAGATAACGACATGACACAAGGTGTACACAATCGAATAGAGTGACGTCAAGCGTCAGAGCGCCAGAACCTTTCTCCTCCGAACACGTGACGACGGGAACGAACAGCAGAGAGCTCCGGCTGACGCTGACGAACGGACCCACCATCTCACATGCCTGCCCCCCAGCCCGCCGTCAGCCGACCGGTCGCTTCAGCCGAAAGAGACCTACACACCATTGAAATCACTATTATTTTCTTCCCTGAGAGAATCTTTTTCGAGGTTTTCCGTACCTTTTAGGCACCAACCATAAACTTTATGTACGGGTAATCCGTAACTACGTGTGTGGCGAGCGAACCTCTTCAACTCTGAACGCGTTCTCCCGCCGCAAACCATGAGGAGCCTCTCCTCGAACTGTTTAGGATTAAAGGTGGTGTATGTCGTTCAGCACTGAACAAGTCAACTCTCCAGTTAAGCTCTATCTCGTCGATGATCACCTCGTGCTCCGACAAGCATTGGCTGAAGCGCTTGAGCATAGAGGCAAATACGCGGTAATCGGACACACCGGCAGCAGTAATGAACTGTACAATCAGTCACCGAATTTCAAGGCGGATGTCATTGTGCTGGACTTCTCACTTCCTCGAACGAACGGACTTGAGGTGCTCAACGAGCTTCGACGTCGTGGGATCGACATCCCGGTTCTGATCATGTCAGGAGATGAGTCGGGACGAGCGGCTAAGGCAGCGATCCAGGCGGGAGCGAAAGGTTTCGTGCCAAAGCAAGCCGGACTCTCTGAGATGGAGCACGCGATCGATGAGATCGCGCGTGGTGGCACCTACCTTAGCCCATCACTAACCTCGAACAACAATGGTGCACCAGGGCACGAAGCCGGCGCATCCAGCGCTGTGCTTTCCAACCGTGAGCGCGAGATCATGGTCCTGCTCGCCAACGGCAAACCGAATCGAGAGATAGGCAAACTGCTCTCGATCAGCGTTAGAACGGTGGACACACACCGCTCAAACATTCTCAAGAAGTTAGGCTTCAAGACAAACGCCGAGCTCGTGAAGCTCGCGATCGCTGAAGGATGGGTAACCACCTAACCTCGAGGGAAAAACCAAAAACGACAACGGCCCGTATCTGCTGGGGAGGCAGATACGGGCCGTTGTCGTTTTGACAGGTGCGGTGGCTACCCCTTCACACCCTCGATCTCAAGGGCGATCGACACATCATCACCGACAACGAGGCCACCGGTCTCAAGCGTCTTATTCCAGGTGAGGCCGAAGTCCTTCCGATTAATGACCGTCTTCGCCTCAAATGCCGCGCGCTCCTTGCCCCATGGGTCCTTGACGGAACCTCCGTAGGTCACATCGAGCGTCACAGGCTTTGTCACGCCATGAATCGTGAGATCTCCGTGCGCCTTAAACGCGGAGTCGCTTACCTTTTCCACCTTGTTTGTTTTGAACGAGATCGTCGGAAACTTTGAAGCATCGAGGAAATCAGGGCTCTTCAAGTGATCATCGCGTTTTGCGTCCATCGTATCAATGCTCGTCACTGAGAGGGTCGCCTCAGCTTTTGACGCCTCGATCTTGGCGGGATCAAACGAGAACTTCCCCGATACCTCTCCAAAACGCCCGGGGACCGATGAGATAGCGAGATGCTTTACTTTGAACACCACGCTGCTATGGCTTGGATCGATCTGATACTCAGCTGCCCAGCAGGTACTGGACATAAGGGTCGCAAGGGAGAGGACAAGGAGCTTTTTCATAGAATTCTCCGAAAGATAGAAGGTACCGATATCGGAGAGGAGTAAAACTAAGAGAAGAGGTTCGCAACCCCTAAATAGCGGAATCGCCTTACTTCGGCATCTCTTCTCGAAGGCTGCCGGCCGATCCGCTCTCCTCGAGTCCCCGATCTATACAATCCCACGCGAGGAGCGCGCATTTAATCCGGGCGGAGTGACGCTTCACCCCCTCAAGGGCAAGCGCATCACCAAGGTCTTCAAGCGCATCGCCTTCAACTTGGCTCTTAATCATCCCTCGAAAGAGCCCCGAGAGGCGCCGAGCCTCTTGCTTAGTCTTTCCACGAAGGAGCTCCGCCATGATCGACGCCGTCGCTTGACTGATCGAGCATCCATGGCCATCAAAGGCGATCTCAGCGATCGTATCACCAGAGAATTTAAGGGTCAGGGAGATCTGGTCCCCACAGAGAGGGTTCGTGAGATCGATCTTCTTGTCCGGATTGAGCAAGATCCCCTTGCACCGCGGACTCTTGTAATGATCCAGGATTAACTCCTGATACACGTCATCTAAGTTCACAGCGGCATCTCCACACCGCCCATCTGGCGCTTTTTAAGAGCCTGCGAGGCGTCAAGCAGGAACGCCAACCGAAGCAACCCTTCAGGCTCGCCAGAAAGCTTCACTCGACCTGTAAGATAAGCTGTCTGCAGGGTCACCTTTCCTGCTACTAAATCCGCTAGGTCTTCCCGATCTCCCGATATCCAACATGAAGCGGCGCTACCATCTGTAATACGGCCAAAGAGCAGATCGAGGCCAAGCTTCGTGCCAGCAACATCGAACCCGACCTCAAGGGGTACGAGCTCCGGTATCTGCGGCGACGCAGCCGCGAGCGAGGCGAGCTCAACTAACCATTCTTCCTGCGTATTCATCCTCGGATAATGCCCGTGATTCCAAGCTTTGTCACCTGGGGGGAGAGCCGAAAGCTCGAGATAGTGGGTTTTTGCAAGCAAACGGGGGGATTGCACCGTTTATGTACGGATAGAGTCCTTCGTAGGATAACCCCAACGTCACCTCACGTTAGGCTTGAGTGCCCGACGAGAGGCTATGAATGAGTTGCTCAAGGCTCTGCACCTCGGGGTAAATGCCAAGGAGGTTACGGCCGGCCTCTTTAGCCTTGCTGGCTATCAGGAGAGCGGACACCTTGTCGCCCGACAGCGCATAGGCGCGAGCCAAGGTATGCATCTCATGCATCCCCGCCCAGCCGGTCGCCTGACAGGCACGCGTCGCCAATTGAATCGCATAATCCGGCTCGAAGTTGACACCAGGCTGCAGGTACGAGAGCGAAAGTAGTCGTAAAACCTTTGGATGCTCCGGAGAAACCCTGAGAGCACGATGGAGATGGTGACGGGCATACGAAGTCTTGCCCTCTTCGAGGAGGACATGCGCAAAAGCAACCACCGCCTCGAAAGGACCCCGATCTTTGTTCGCCAACGCTGCAAGATCGTCCCTGGCTTCCCCCAGGTCTCCATCATGCATTCTCAACCGAATTCGAGCCACCTCAAGACGCGGTGCCGCCTCTGGCTCACAGTGCATCTCTCGAAGAAGTTCGCGCGCCTCTTGCAGAAGAGTACCAGCTCCCGAGCTCTCGACCGCTGCGGTTACAAAAAGCGTAACAAGCTCCGGGTCCGCAGGTAGCGCGGTCAACGCACTTCGAACGGTCCACGCCGCTTCAACCGAGTGACCGAGCCACAGCTGGAGTCGAGCGAGACGAATATACGGCTCCCGTTCATGCTTAGCTACAACACTGGCTTGCCGAAGATATCGCTCTGCGTGCTCGAAATTTTTCAGACGGAAAAGACAGTGCGAAAGATCAAGAAGCGCATTCATTCGCGCTGGATGCCGAGGGTGAGACTTGAGACCTGCCTTATAGTTGTTCGCGGCATCCTCATAGTGTCCGAGCCGGTACAAGCTCGCCGCTCGTACCCATGGACGAACGGGCAATGCGCCCCACCTCTGAATCCACTCCTTGTAGAGGTGAAAGTTAGCTTTGAGTTTTGAAACAGCTTTCATGTACGGACGCTCCAACTACTACTGGCTTACGTGTACACAAACTCGTAAGCGTGATAGAGACTAATCAGCACGACGACTGCCCCTGCTTCAGGAAATAACCATGAGCGATATCAACACCTTGCAAAGCGAACTCGCGAGCCTGCTCGCCCCTTACCAGATCCTCGCAGATGAGCAATCGAAGCAATTCTACGGCCGTGATTGGATTAAAGATTTCCCTCCAGCACCGAGCCTCGTCGTGCTTCCGGAGTCAGTTGAACAGGTGCAATTCACAGTCACCACCTGCGCAAAACACGGAGTAGCGATCGTTCCATCCGGAGGACGAACCGGCTTGAGCGGTGGAGCTACCGCGTCTCACGGTGAGGTCATTCTCTCACTTGAGCGCATGCGCGCTGTACTTGAGGTTAATCCGATCGACCGCACGATTCGATGCCAAGCTGGCGCGCAACTGGAACGTATCCAACTTGAGGCGACCCAACACGGACTCTATTTCCCCGTTGATTTCTCAAGCCGTGGCTCCGCGCAGATCGGTGGCAACATCGCGACAAACGCGGGAGGAATCCGCGTTATCCGATACGGCAATATGCGTGAATGGGTGGTTGGGCTCAAAGTCGTTACAGGACGGGGAGAGATCCTTGAGCTTAACGGCTCGCTGTGGAAGAACAACACCGGCTACGACCTCCGGTCTCTCTTCATCGGATCGGAAGGAACGCTCGGCATCATCGTCGAAGCGACCCTCAAACTTACGACCCCTCCCAGAGACACGACCCGCGTACTGTGTGGCCTCGCCTCAAACGACGCCATACTTCCCCTGCTCACCTATTGTCGCGGCAAGCTCCGCGATCTCTCCGCGTTTGAGTTCATCGACAGTACCGCGTTCGGAGAAGTTATTAAGCACCGTCAACTTCGAAATCCCCTCTCCGACACCTATCCCGCGTACGTGCTCGTTGAGTGCGAGCTCAACACACCGAACGCGATGGAGCAGGTCACCGAAGCGTTTAGCGAGGCTTATGAAAAGGGACTTATCGTCGATGTCGTCGTAAGTGAGTCAAGCGCGCAAGCGCAGGAGCTCATGAACATCCGCGACCTGATCAGCGAAACCCTCTCGATGCACTACACCTTGCATAAGAATGATATCTCGGTGCCTGTGCCCGCCATTCCAGCGTTCTTACACGAACTGCACGAGTCAATTACGAAGGCGTACGCTGGCTTCAAGGTAGTCGTGTTCGGCCACGTCGGAGATGGAAATCTTCACGTGAACGTGTTGAAACCAACGGATATCACCGATGAAGCTTTCTGGAAGAGCTGTCACGACTCCGATAGAACGATCTTCACCACCGTTCAAAAGTTCAAAGGAAGCATCTCCGCCGAGCACGGCGTTGGGATGCTCAAACGCGACTTCATTCACTTCTCACGTACCGCTGAGGAGCTGGAGATGATGCGTGGGATCAAAGCGGTCTTCGATCCGCTCAACATTATGAACCCCGGAAAAGTGCTCCCGCCGGCAAACGTTATGTAACACCTAGCAGGGTGGTGAAAAATGATTTCCTGTTGCGCATTTCGATAGT
>Ga0214921_10003318_pt1 | contig 24806 bp, 21 predicted proteins | sample LL1505_MetaG_FD_177992 | JGI IMG/M metagenome (GOLD analysis project Ga0214921, IMG submission 177992) | Freshwater microbial communities from Lake Lanier, Atlanta, Georgia, United States - LL-1505 | ecosystem: Environmental > Aquatic > Freshwater > Lake | place: USA: Georgia | collected...
GCCATTTGAAAGTGATTGCGTCAACAACATGGGAAGAGTACTACGAATCATTTGAGAAAGACCGTGCGCTGATGCGCCGTTTCTATCGTATTTCAATTGATGAGCCTGATACTGAAACTACAGAAAAAATTCTCATTGGCCTGAGTCCAAGACTAGAAAAGTTCCATGATGTCATGATCGACACAGACGCTATCATGGCCTCTGTGGAACTGGCCAATCGCTACATTCACGATAGAAAGAATCCCGACAAAGCCATTGACCTGTTGGATGCGTCATGCGCACGTGAGCGTGTAAAAGATGCGGGCACTGTCACAGTCACAAAAGAAATGATCCAAGCACAGGTCAGTCGTGTGGCTGGTGTTCCGGTGGATCGACTGCAAAACGAACGATCAGCAAAAATTGTGGATCTCGAAAGCAACATCAAGCAGAAGCTGTATGGACAAGATGCCGCAGTGGATGCTGTGCTAGAACGTGTGTACATCAACTTTGCTGGCATTGGCAATGCCAAGCGTCCCATCAGCAGTTTCTTGTTCCTAGGCCCCACAGGCACAGGCAAAACTGAACTGGCCAAACTGCTGAGCGAACACTTGGAAATGAAACTGTTGCGCTATGACATGAGTGAGTATCAGGAAAAGCACACAGTGTCGAGCCTGATTGGTGCGCCTCCTGGCTATGTGGGCTTTGAAGATGGCAACATAGGTGGCGGCAAGTTGATTTCTGACATCAGCAAGAATCCCTATGCTATCATCTTGTTTGACGAGATTGAAAAAGCACACTCAGATGTCACCAACATCTTGTTGCAGATGCTGGATGAAGGACATATCACCAGTGCCAACGGCAAACGAGTGGATGTGAAAAACTGTATCATTATCATGACGTCTAACCTGGGCGCACAGGCCAATGATGCCAACAACATTGGCTTTGGCAGCTTGGAAAAGACTGGTGAAGAAGACCGTGCCATGAAAGAGTTCTTTCGCCCTGAACTGCGCAATCGTATTGATAGAATTTGCAAGTTTGACAAGCTGGACACCTTGGCCATCAAGAAGATTGTGTTGAAGTTTGTGGACGAACTCAAGGCCAGCATGACTGCCAAGAACATTAGACTGGTGTTGACCGAGCCTGTAATTGACCACTTGGCAGACAAAGGCTATGATTCAAAGATGGGCGCACGTCCACTATCACGCAAGATTGATGAACTGATACGTGTGCCACTGTCAAAGCGGATGTTGTTTGATCGCTTGGAAAACTGTGTGATCACTGCTGTGATGGCGGCGGACGCGGTGGAATTTGATATCGAACTGGACAAAGTGAGCACTGTGAATGCCGACGGAATCATTGTTGTATAAAGTTGAATTAGACAATCGTAGCAGTCTATACTACAATCAGTATGAGTGGTGCATAACCATGAACATTTCTGAAGCCAGCTGCCTGCGGTATTTAGAGCCTGGTAGATTTGAAGCAGCCATTCGCAATGCCCGAAACTGGGCCGAGAACTCTCAGTGGACAGACCGGTCATGGACCATGACCAAAGAAACTGCCTTGCGTGAAACTCGTGAGGTGCTGTTGGCCGAAACTGCGCCATTCAAAACAGTGGTCAGTTTTATGATTGTGAGCGTATACACCAATCATCGCGGTCTGGCTGATCGATTGGTTGCGCTGGGCAATGACGGAGTTCGAGTTCGACTGGTGCGGCAAGCGGTGTTGACCCGTCCTGCCAATGTGGTGCAACTGCAGGAATCAAAATATGCTTACAGAACTTATTTTAAAGAACGCAAATACACCCAAGAACAACGGCTCATGCTGGCTAATTTTTTGAACTCAAGAAAAGATACCTTGCATCCTTGCGGTGCATTGATGTCATGGTTGACCGGCCAGTTTCCTGGTTATGTGCTGAATCTCAACTATTCAAGATCCCACTACTTTGTGGATCACGACCACCCCAACGAAGGCACCATGATCAGCCTGGTGATGCCGGGCATTGTAAGAAAAACCATGCCCATTCAAACGACTAAATAGTACACTATGGCTAAAATACACGAAGAAATAGTTGTGATCAAACTATCAAAATTGGTCAGAGATAACGATGCTGGCAGTGAAATTGCCACTCCAGACATTGTGGCCGCCTTGCAATCAGTGGCTGAAGAGCTGGCTGGTGCAGGTGTTGTTGTGGAAGCGGACAAGGCTTAATGACCACACAAACCATTCTTGATACCACCGAATATGGTGTGCCCGCAGGCAACTATGACGGTTCTAGCCAAGACTGGTCAAGTGATCCTGTCACAGCAGCCAATTACTATCGCGGGCGCGGCAGTGTGCAAACTGTGTTTTTTTCTGTAGATGCATTTGAAGGTGACATGTACTTGGAAGCCTGCCTGGACCAAGATCCTGCTGAGGCCAATTGGTTTACCACATATGTCTACGGTGATGGCAGTACCATACCACTTACAGACTATCACAGTGCCACTGTGACCGGCAACTTTACCTGGATGCGTGTGCGTGTGGCTGGATTCTCAGGTGGCGTTATTAATTCTGTCACAATCACTTACTGACTTTTTAGGATAAAAATTGGAAACTGTACAAATTTCATTTGATGTGGAAACGTCTGACGCCGCGTGTCCATTGGGCATTCAAATTTGGCTGGATGATTCTTTGTTGCTGGACTGCCCCCATGTGCAAGAAAAGATTGCATTTGCTCATGGCATGAGTGACGATGATGGTGAACATCAATTGCGTGTTGTAATTTCGGGCAAAACAGCAGATCATACCCAAATTAATGATCAAGGCAATATCATCAAAGATGCCACCTTGCAAATATCTGCTGTGACCGTTGACGGTATTGACATAAATCAATTGTTTTCAGAAAAATGTGTTTATACACACGATTTCAACGGCACACAATCTGAAACTAAGAACACATTCTACGGCACTGCGGGATGCAACGGCACCATTGCATTTGAATTCTCCACACCCATTTATCTGTGGTTGCTGGAAAACATATAACCATAAATACAGTTTATGACAACTGTAGTAATCATGCCCGGGGGTTTTCACCCTTTTCATCCAGGACATTTGGCCTTGTACCAATCGGCACAGCGAGCTTTTCCTGACGCTGAAGTGTATGTTGCTGCTACCAATGACAAAAGTGACAGACCTTTTGACATTGCAGACAAACAAAAGATTGCTTATGCCGCAGGGGTAGAGCCCGGACACTTTGTGCAAGTCAAATCTCCATTTCGTGCAGAAGAAATTGCCAGCCAATACAATCCCAATCGGGATGTGTTGATCTTTGTGCGGTCAGAAAAAGACGCAAACACACAGCCCCAAGCAGGCGGTGTCAAAAAAGATGGATCGCCTAGTTATTTGCAGCCGTTGTTGGGTGCCAAGCGATTGGAACCATTTGCACAACATGCCTACATGGCTTACCTGCCCACTGTGGAATTTGGTCCCACTGACATGACTTCTGCTACACAAATTAGAACAGCCTGGCCTGCACTTAGCCCCAAACGTCGACTGGCCTTGGTCATGAGCTTGTATCCCATGACAAAACAAGATCCAGCAGGTGCCAAAGATATTGTACGTATATTTGATCAAACCATTGGCGGTGTGTCAGAAGACATCAGTCGCAGAGGATTTTTACGTGGAGTAGGTGCTGGTGCCGGAATGGCAGCAGCTGGCGCTGTGGGTGCGAAAGAACTTGCCCGGCCCACAACCATAGCCATTGTGCAAATCGGCAAACAGACAAAACAATTCAACCTTGGTACCAAATTTGATACTTCAAAACAAGCACAAGATTTTATTGAAAATTTTCTAGACCAACAAGGTATACAAGTATACACCATTGAGATCAAACGCGGCTATACCAATGAAAATCAAGGTTGGGCTGCCACCTACGAAGCCGACGGGCTCACAGCCGGCACAGGCGTCACTGGAGGCATGCATGCCACCTATCAAGATCGATACAATCAACCTACCACAGAAGACTACATTGACGAACGATCAAACAACTAATCCCTACTACTGTCCGTTAATTTTTAACGGCATGTATGTGGAAAAAATCAATCAAGACAAAGTAAAAATATCCGCATGCTGTGTCAATACCCTTGGCCCAGAAACAGACTCAATCGACTTTGACAATGACCTATACCTCCAATCTCAGCGACAATTGGTGAGAGAGAACAAACAGGTACCAGGTTGCGATCGCTGCGACAGCAATTCCACAACATTCAGTCTCAGAGACAGTGCCATCAGACATTTCCAAAATACACCAGTGGATATCAATGGACCTAGACTTAGCAAACTGGACTGGAACGTGGACCCTACTTGCAACGCTCGTTGTATACAATGCAGTGCGCACTTTAGCAGTGCCTGGGCAGCAGAAGATGCGGCACACGGTAAAATTATCGATGTGCGAGTGACCAGCTCTACTAGACGTAACTTTGCGGCAGAATCAATTGATGTTTCTCAGTTGACCAGTCTTTATTTCAACGGCGGCGAACCTATGTTGAGCAAAGAACCCCTGGAATTTTTGAGAAGAATTGACCAACTTGGTAATATTTCAGAATTAAACTTGTCATTCAATACCAATGGTAGCATCAGACCGTCTCCTGAGTTTATGGAATTGGCAGCTAGATGTAGATCGGTAGTGGTGAATTTCAGTCTTGACGGAACTGGATCAGCATTTGAATACATTAGAAATCCTTTGAGTTGGGAAATTGTTGAGCAAAATATTCGTTGGTGGAATGAACAAAAGATACCTACTATGGGATTCAACGTGGCCTTTGTACTGGGTGTATACAACATTGACATTGCGGAAGACACTTATAATTGGTATAAAAATATGTCTCAGACCTACAAAAAAATGTCAGGATTTGTGATTCAACAATGCTATGGAATTTTAGCATTAGATTACACTACTGCAAAACTAAAACAAGTCTGGGCAGAAAAGTATACTGGAGATGATTATGTGCATTCTACAATTCGAGGTATGTTAGAAAAATCTCCCAATGCCCAGGAAGACAAAGATTGGCAAAGATATCTTGAAATAATTGATTCTAGACGAAAATTAGATTGGACCACGTGCTTGCCTAATTTACACGAGGCCTGGAAAAATTCACAGTCATTATAACCCTAGTAAATACTAGCACATTTTTAACGGAGAACCCATGTCTGAAACCAAAGCCGACGCAGTGCCTACCACTGTACCCCCAACTGATCCTGTGCAAACAAATCAGAACAACATTCAAGTGAACATTGATTATTTGCGTACCACACGAGTGCATATCTGTATGCCTTGCTATGGTGGACAGTTGACAGAACAATGCTTTATGAGTTATATCAAATGGGCCAACATGTGCCGTCAACTGAACATTGACTGGACTGTGGAAACCATGACCAATGAATCATTGATCAGCCGAGCACGTAACACACTCACAGCCAAGTTCTTGCACAACAAAGAAAGCACACACTTGATGTTCATTGACGCTGACATTGGCTGGGAGCCCTGGCACCTGTTGGTCATGCTGGATGCACAAAAAGACGTGATTGGTGGATTGTATCCCATGAAAAGCCTGCCGGTCAAATGGTGTGTGAACGGTATTCCTGGCCTGGTAGAAGATCCCAACAGCAATCACATCGAAGTCACAAAAACTGGCACAGGCTTCTTGTTGATCAAACGTGATGTGTTTGAAAAATTGGATGCACACCCTGCCACCAGACCTTTCAACAACGACATTGGCCTGCCTGTAGAACTCAATCCCTACATGAAAACCTACTTTGACACTGCTGTGCGTGAAAACCGCTACTACTCAGAAGACTGGACTTTCTGTGAAAACTGGCGTGATTTAGGCGGACAAGTGTTTGTGGACAAGCGTATCTTGTTGCGTCACGTGGGCACATATACATTTGACTACAACACACACGAGCAACTGTACAAGGATCTCAAAGTGATGTTTGAACCCACTGCCACAGTGGTTGCTCCTGAAGTGACTGCTCCTGCCCCGGCACATGAATTGATCACTGAAGATAACCCTGCAGTAGAGCCGGTTGTGATGGCTTCCAGCAAGAAGAGCAAGAAAGTGGCTGCCGCAGCCTAACGGTAAATACAGCTTATGAACATTCATGAGCTGGACTCCTACAACCTTGGCGACGCAGTAAAGTTTCACCGCCGTCTCAATCCCAGAATCTGGGGGCGAGACGAGCATTTGTTGCCTGAAGTGCGTGAACGACTACTGGCCATTGCCGCGGACTTTCAAGAATTCTTGGGCGTGGAAGATCTCAACGTCGAAGACATCACCATATCGGGCTCAAACGCAGCCTACTCTTATACAAAAAATTCCGACATTGACCTGCACCTAGTGGTTGAGATGCCTGACAATCCTGTGTATCAGGAATTGTTCAATGCAAAAAAATATCAATACAACGACGAACACAACATAAAGATCGGTGGTGCTGATGTGGAACTGTATGTGCAGCCTGCAGACCAAGCTCATCACAGTCAAGGCATTTATTCAATAAAGAATAATGATTGGAAACAAATACCACAACGCAAACGTGCGCAGATAGATGATTCTTGTGTGCGTGACAAAGTTGCTGACTTGGATGCTAGAATACACGCCGCAGTAAAATCTAAAAATATTGAAACCATGTCCACACTGTGGGACAAGATCAAAGCCATGCGCAAAAGTGGCCTTGAACAGCACGGCGAGTTTGGTTGTGAAAATATTGCATTCAAAATGTTGCGCAACTCAGGTTGTATTGGTGCGCTAAAAGATGCAATGATGTCCGAAAAAGATCGTGAACTCAGCCTGCGCGAAGCACCTTCCCAGCCATTTCGTTATGGTTATGGCTCAGAAGTTGACGAAGCCAGCTTGGCAGACATGCGAACAGCCTTTGCCGCAGATGCCAAGCCACAGAAACAAGAAGTATTTCGCAGTCCTTATGAATATGAAAAAGTAAAAAAGCAACGCGAGGCCGAGCGCGAAGAAAAGATCAAACAAATAGCACGAACTCCTGTGAAGCCTTGGCCCGGTGGAGTAAAAGAAGGCCATCAAGGTCAACCCTATAGTTCGGAAGATGGTGTTGCTGCCAGTACCAAAATGTTCTGTGAAGACAATGATGACACCTTGGTACATGATTTCATTCAACACACTGCCATGGAACTGGGAATAGACCCCTTGCCTGAGATTCATCTGCACACTGATCCGGCCTGGAGCACACACAATCACAGTTTTGGTCGTTATGATCCCGACAGCCACACACTCAACGTCAGCATGCCCAATCGTCATATCCTGGATGTGTTGCGCACTGTGGCACATGAACTGGTGCATTGCAGTCAAAATCAACAGCATGGTCACTTGCCAGCCGACGCAGGTGAAACTGGATCACGTTGGGAAAATGATGCCAACGCCCGAGCCGGCATCATCATGCGTGACTGGGCCAACACACATCCTGAACACTTTGAATTGCCAGCCTTGGCAGAAAATGCATCAGGTTATATTCCTAAAAACAAAAGAGAAGCAGCCATGCCGCAGTATGCCATGGCCCTGAGTGTGGACATCAAGCCTGGCGAAGTGGGCAGACAAGCCAACAAATTGGGATTGAAAACTGGACGCAATGGCGAACCAGGTTTGTTGATGCCTGAGGCCCAAAACTTGTTGCGTGAGTTTGCTGAGTTCACAGAAGAACAAGACAACTTGTTTGAAATCACCATGAGTCCTTCTAGTCTGCGGAAACTCAGCGCACAAACTGGTGCTTTGGCTGGTATGGAATTTGAAATGTGTGTGCCCGGTGCTGGGGACAATGATGACGGGGATCAGGAGCCTGACTACGACTTTGATCAACGTTGCCGCAGTATTGAAGATGCTGTGCAGTTTTTCCATGACGGTGACTTCAACGGTCGTAGAGATGTAGAAAACATGCGTGAAAGAATGCAGAATGATTACGCAGAATGGCTGTATGAAAGAATTGACAGAGACTTTGTAAACGAGAGTGAATATCTCATCAGTGAGTGGATTGCAAACAATGTAGATGAATCAGAGTGGAATCCCGACGATCTTGAAGGCGAGGCTCGTCAGGAAGCTCTGGACGAATTTATCTCCAATGTTGATGCTGATCCCAGCAATGATTATTATCAACGGGCCTTGGACGAGTACCGAGAAGAAAATCAAGACTCCTATGACGAAAGCGACTGGCTGGATGCTGAAGATCTAGACCTCATGAGTGGTGTTGAAAATGCCTACTCTATAAACTGGCCACATTGGCGCGGCACAGGCGGTGGCGAAGCCAGCATTGAAGAAGTTGCCGACAGTTTTAGAGATGCAGTAGGCCGCCCAATACTAGCCAGCACCAGTTATCACAGCGGCCGAGTTGAACGACCCAGCACCAAAAACTTACAATACATTGTGGAACCTGACAGCAGTATCGATGTTAATGACAGTGATGACCAAGGTTTAGAGTTTGTGAGTCCACCTTTGCCCATTGAAGAACTGCTGAGTGATTTGAACAAGGTCAAAGCCTGGGCTGATCGCACTGGATGTTATACCAATGACTCAACTGGCCTGCACATCAATGTGAGTGTGCCTGGCTGGACTGGTGGCACTGATCAGTTGGACTATGTGAAACTGGCCCTGTTGTTGGGCGATGAGTTTGTGCTGGACTCCTTTGGTCGTGCTGGCAACACCTACGCCAAGTCGGCCATGGGCAAAATCCGTAGCGCAGTAAAACAAAATCCTGATCGAGCAAAAGAACTCATGGACCGAATGAAGTCCGGCATGGATCAATTGGCCAGCAAGGTTGTACACAGTCGTAGCACAGAAAAATACACATCAATCAATGTGAAAAATGGCTACATTGAATTCCGCTCACCCGGAGGCGACTGGTTGAATGACAACTTTGCAGAGATTGACAACACCCTGCGTAGATTTACTGTGGCCCTGAGTGCGGCCGTGGATCCTGAGGCATATCGCCAAGAGTATCTAAAGAAACTTTACAAGTTGCTGGATGTGAGTGGAGAAAAAGATCCGCTGTCGTACTTTGCAAAATTTGCCGCTGGTGAACTGCCTAAGGCAGCACTAAAGAGTTTTGTGCGTCAAGCACAATTGGAACGTGATGTCAAACGTGACAAAACTGGCGGTAAAAAAATGTGGTGGAGTGTTACCAATCCCCCACAAAGTTCTGCCGGTATAGAAGTTGTTGCTACCAGCCGAGAAGAAGCAATTGAAAAAGCCCTAGGCGCAGATGGCTATCCCGCCTGGGCTAACACACGGCAATCAATTGTGGCCAAACCGCTGCGTCCTTACGAAGAGAAACCTGCACAGCAATCACAACCACCCCAAGGTGTTGATACCCGTGTGAACTACGAACTCTACAGCAGAGCATCAGGTGCAGTGATTGACACATTCCCGGCTCGCAATGACGATGAAGCAATAACTAGATTGAGTGACTACATAAACTTTGGTGCTGGACAAAGCAATCCTGACAATTTTGATGTGCGTCGTGCTGGTCGTGCTCCTATCCCAGGAAGTACTATAGATCTACAACGTCAGCGAGCCGCTGCTCAAATTCCCACCATTGACATTGATGTTGAACCTGCACCAGCACCACAGCCAGCGGGCATGGGACAGTGGAACGGACAATGGAAAGTGTTGGTTGGTGGACAAGAAGTCTATCGCTTTGGTGGCGTGGGCAACAGTCAAGCAGACGCCAACAGAATAGCCGCTGCTTGGTTGCGTCAAAATGGTCAAGGTGTGTCAGGCGAAGGTTTTGAAGTGTATCCTGTGATGGATGAAAGTCTGCGTGAGTACAAAATGCCACAGCCCAGTCATGGACCGGGTGCAATAAAAGATTTAAATGAACCCTTGGGTCCAGAGACGCCTCCCAAAATGCCTGCAGGCACAATCAAAGTAGATGTGTCAGACATGTACGACTGGTACAAACTGGGACAAAAGATTTCAGATCTAGACAGTATCCAACCTGGTGAACTGGGATCAGGGCCTCCGTCAACTGTGTTTGCGTTTGGCTCAGAAGACCTAGAAAACATGTACAGTCATGAACTCACAAAACTGGGTTTGAAAACACATGACTTGGATGAGCCTGGTGAGGAAGATGTTGATGAAGATATTTCTCGTCGAGACTTTGTTCGTGGTGTCAGTGCAGCCGCAGGCATGGCTGCCACTGGTGCTGGTGCTAAACAATTACGAGATTATGAACCACAACAAATATCACATATTACTCAAATAGTAGATGCTCCTGATGCTTTTGCGGCAGAAACACAACAACTGTTGCATAACAAATATGTGTACAATAGACTGACCAAAGATGCTTTCTTAAAAATGAAGTCTCGTCCAGATTTTGATTCTGTGGTTGAGTTGGAGCAGGTGTTCAGCAAGCCCATGAACAGCAAAGTGACTCTCATGTTCAATCACAGTGATGGCCGAGGCTACTGGGTGACTCCTGCTGTGTTTGATGCTATCAGCAAAGAAATGGCGGCCGACCAAATGTTGGCTCGAAACAAACGACCTGGCGGTATGCCCATGGCAAAAGATCCCCTGGCCACAGATAAATTGCCCAACTCCATGCCACAAAGTCAACCACCCACTCCGGGTGAGGAACAAGATCGTGCATATCGTAGAATTGGTGCAAACCAGCCGACAGAATCTCTTGACGAAGATTGGCGATCTGCGTTGGCCACTGGCGCAATGGCCGGTGCCATGGCCATGGGCGCTCAAGCCAAGGCTCCTGAAATAGTTCATCAAACAGTCGAGCCTGGTGATACCGTTTACAGCATAGCAAGACAAAATAATGTAAATCCATTGGAGATATACCGACTCAACAAGATGGATCGTAATACCAAACTAGAAATAGGACAACAAGTTCTGGTACCAGACTATTCCAAACCCATTAAGAAATTGCCGGCCACTGCGACACCCACAGTCAAACAAGCACCTGTGGCACAACCAGCACCATCGCTGAAAGACAAAATCTCATCATTCATACCCAAGTTTCCAACCGATGATGAAGGTGTTGTATTGTTGAGCGACAATCCCGACGCAGAGGCTGCACTACAAACTGCTGCCAAAGCCGCAGGACTCAAAGGTTCCGAACTGGCACAGTTCATGGCACAGACTCGCCATGAATCATGGGACTTTGGTAAAATGAAAGAAGTAGGCAGTAAGAAAAGATTTGCTCAGTACGAAAAACCCAGACTGGCCAAACAATTAGGCAACAAAGTTCGAGGTGATGGAGAACTGTTCAAAGGTCGTGGTTTCATTCAGTTGACCGGACGTGACAATTACACCAGAGCCAGCGAACAAATATTTGGCGACGACAGATTGGTAAAGAACCCTGACTTGGCCAGCAAGTTAGATGTGGCTGCCAAAATTGCATTGTGGTTTTGGAAAAATCAAGTGAGGCCCAAGGTCAATGACTTCAACAATACCACACAAGTTGTCAAAGCAATCAATGCCGACGAGCCAACAAGTGTTGTAAAGCAACGTCATAATAAGTTTAAAGAATACATGGCGGTGTTATGAGAGCCAGCGAATTCACAAACACAGCAGTAACAGAGTCCAATCACATGGATGCTGATCAAGTGTTGCAGTATGTAAAAAAAACACATGCCCCTGAAGAATTCAACATTGAATACAGCATAACTGATCATCCTGCATGGGAATTAAAAAACATTCCCTTGTCACAGTTAAATCTAGATCCCGATGGTGAAGTACCAGACCCTTACAACAGAACAAACTGGGTTGACTATGACGTTGTAAACGATCTCATGCCCAAGATTGAACAAGTATTGAAAGCCAAGCCTATTGTGGTGGATTCTGACGGTTGGATCATTGACGGCAATCATCGTGCCATAGCAGCAGCGGAAGCAGGACTAACAAGTGTTCCTGCTCTCGTACCAGTGCAACAAGATATGGCAGAAAACACAGCCGCTGGCATCAACAAGATGTTCAACAACCTAGGCGATCCTGTGTATGCTAACCTACAACGAGTGGCTTTGTTGGCCATGCAAGGCAGACAGTCGGAAGCTGCCGGCAGACTACAAACAGTCATCAAAGATGCCAGTCCCGACGTGCAAAAGAAAATTACAGATGCTGTAAACAACATCAAGCCTGTGACAATAAATGGTCGTGTGGCGGATTCTAGTACACTGGACAAAAGCAAACAGCACAATGACTGGATCACAAACACATTCATTCCATGGGTGCAATCTTTATTGGGTCAGCAAGGTGTGGCGGAGAACTTTGCTGATGGTAAGAATCCTGTAAAATTTACAGTTACTACACCTGATGGGTATACACACAGTTTTCAAATAACACTTGCAGTGCATGGAAAACATGTGGGACATTTTAATTTTGTACGAGGCGCTGATACAGATGATGTCAACAATGAAGTAGAAGTTGAATCACGTTGGCAAGGACAAGGTTATGGTAAATTGCTGTTGATGAAAGCAATTGATGTTGCCAACAATCACGGGTTGGATTTTCAACAAGACATACGCGGTATTACCGACGCACAACAAAATGTTTACGATAGCTTGGAAAATACCGGCTTGATTGTTACTCCTGGGGATGGTTTTTGGTTCCTAACACCCCAAGGTGAACAAGAATTAAATGGCTTAAATGAAAACTTTGCTGATGGTAAAAAACCTGGACGCAAAGGCCTGGCCAAACGTTCAGGTGTCAACACCAAGGCCAGTGTGAGCAGTTTACGCAAGACAGCAAAGAATTCATCAGGTGAAAAGCAACGCATGGCCCACTGGCTGGCCAACATGAAAGCCGGAAGAGCAAAGGCCAAAAGAAAATGAGAAACTACATAAACTTGATTGAAGCAGTGCAACGAGGCTGCCCCTTGGCCACACATGACATAGATGAGAATCTAAAGAATCGTCAAACAGCCATAGACAACTATCACTACGGTCCGGCTAATCCTGACCGTGCCGAAGACTACTGGACCAAGAGTGCCAAGATTTTCAATGTGAGTGTGGCCACTGCACGGACCATGCAGTGTGGTAACTGTGCGGCATTTGATGTCAGCGACAGCATGAGAGAATGTATTGCTGCTGGCATACGTGGTGATGCCACTGGAGTGGATGCCAATGCCAGCATCAACCTGGCTGACCTGGGCTACTGCAACTTTTTGCATTTCAAGTGTGCAGGCACACGCTCATGCAAGGCCTGGATCACGGGCGGTCCCATTACTGAAAAAGACAAGAATAAATCTGCGGATTAAACTCGGCCATGCGACACTATGAAATCACTGCCGAAGCCAGCCCCAGCACATTGGCAGGAAGTTTTACTCCAGATCTTGTGAGCAGCAAGACTTGGCTGTGCAGTCAACTGAAAAAAGAACTGGGTGGTCGCAGTGCCGGCGACATTTATATTCTAGGCTCATGGTACGGCAACTTGGGCATATTTTTACAACAGGCCATGATTGACTTTGATCGACTGATCATGGTTGAAATCAACCCACGACGACTGGCCACAGCACGTCAACTGCTGGAACCCTTGTACCGTGCAGGACGACTGAAGTTGGTCCTGGGTCGTGCTGAACAGATTGAGTATCCTGATAAACGCATCACAGTGATCAACACCAGTACCAACGACATGAGTCGCGCCTGGATGCAACGTGTGCCACCAGGTACACTCACAGTGATGCAGGGACGAGATAACTTGGTGGATCCCCGAATTGAAACTGAACGTGCTGGCGTGTTTTATCTAAAGTTTCCCCTGGAAACCACTGTGTATTGGGGTCAACGCCGCTTGCGAGATCCTGAAACTCGCTACACACGCTACATGAAGATTGGCTATAAATAAGAGATCATGACATACCGAGAAATTCTTGAAGCCTGTTGGACTGGTTATCGCCGCAAACCTGGTACCACGGAGTATTCCAAGGGCAGTTGTGAAAAGATCAGCGAGCAGGACATGGAAGAAAATCTTCGTGATTGGTTCAAAGAAAAATGGGTACGCTTTGGTCCCGACGGCAAGATCCGTGGTGACTGTGCTAGAGGATCAGAAAAGGAAGGCAAGCCCAAGTGTTTGCCCCAGGCCAAAGCACATGCACTAGGCCGAAAAGGTCGTGCGTCAGCAGCCGCAAGAAAGCGCAGACAAGATCCCAACCCCAACCGTACAGGAAAGGCCATCAACGTGGCCACTAAAAAGAAATGATCATAAGCGAACTTTTTGAAGCCCCACAACAGTGCCCCGAATGCGGCGGCATCAGTTTCAGCAATTTAATCCTGGCTGAAAAGAAAGACGCCTGCTACTACAAGGTCAAAGCTAGTGCCAAGGTATGGCCCAGTGCTTATGCATCAGGACGCTTGGTTCAGTGCCGCAAAAAAGGCGCTGGCAACTATGGCAACAAATCAGAAAGCGTGGCGGAAGGCAAAGCAGATTACAATTTTGATATCGAAGATTTGAAACGCCTTGAACGCATTAGAGATTTGGCTACGCTGAAGGCTCAGGCCCTGGCGCTGATCAGTAAACCCAGTGCCAAGCCAATGAAACCTGAAAAGGTTGAATGGTTTAAAAACGCCCTGGAAAATATGAATAGCCCAATGAAGGTCATCAAGTTGATGTATGATTTGTTGTTGAGTGGTGAAGGCAATGCTGTGGTTGGAACCAGATCGTCGATGAATCCCAACAGTTATCGTCAACGTTTTGGTGAGCAAGGCATGGCGGAAGAACAAGAGTTAGACGAAAAGTGGAGCCAAAAGTACAAGAGTTCGATCAACTGTGCCAATCCCCGAGGTTTCTCACAAAAGGCACACTGTGCTGGTCGCAACAAGAACGAAGACGTAGAGGAAGAGTATGAACTGGCCGGCGTGGGTGTGGCATACAAATTAGGCCGCCAGGCCTACCGAGAACGCAAGACCATTAGAGACAATCCTTACAGTGCCACACGAGAAGCTCGTAAACATGATGAGTGGGAAAAAGGTCTAGAACGCGGCAAACACGATGCAAATGATGCCAAACTTTTTCGCCGCAGTGTGGGAGAACAAGGTGTAGCAGAAGGCCAACTGGAAATGAACACTCCGGACCCTGTGGTGGTGGTGCAAGACCTCAAAGGCAAGATTCTAGATAAAATAAATTTATCCGTGGCTGCACAAAAATATAAATTGGGTCAACCACAAAATATAAAAAACCAGTTGGCACATCAAAATTATACCAAAGTTGGCAACTATATGATAGTGTCTCCCATGAGCGGTCAGCCACAAGATGCCACCACACAAGGTGTAGCCGAAACTGAACTGGATGAAAAGTCTGTGAGCCAAGCACAGTTCCGCACCATGGCTGGGGCAGCACACGATCCCAAATTTGCTCGTAAAGTTGGTATCAGTCAGGATGTTGCTCAGGAGTTCAATCGAGCAGATAAAAAAAGCAACTACAAAAAATTGCCAGCTCGTGCCACAGAAGGTGAGCAACAACCGGGCGCTGACTATCGTGATCCCAAAGAAGTTGACTACGATGATGAATACGATGCCATGGTTGCCAGAGTAAAGAAACTGGCCGGACTTGGTCCCATGAAGACTGTGTACGATCCCGCCAAACGTGTGTACCGTAACGTGCCCACAGCAGTTCAATCACCAAAAAAATGAGAGCCCAAGAGTTTGTTGCGGAAGACGATGTCAAGAAACAATCTGTTCGCCGCATACAGAAAATGTTGAATGACCGATTCAACGCCAATTTGGACATTGACGGTGTGTTGGGACCACTTACACAAAAAAGCATAAATCGTTTCATGCCCAGTGCCAAACCCGGTAATGCAGATGAGCCCAACCGGACCACTGCTGTACAAGGCAAAACACTCAAAACAAACAAAGTCGCGGAAGCTTTTGACCAACCCTACCCTATCCAATGGGAACAGAGTGATTACGGTGACTATGATGCCTTGGCTACACTGCCTGACGGAACATATTTGAATATCATGTTTGAGCATGTGACTCCTTACGAAGTCAACATCTCGTTCTGGAGAAACAACAGCTTAGAAGTCACTGGCGAAGGTGATGCTCAACGAATATTTGCCACTGTGCTGATTGCGATTCAAAAGTTTCTCACAATGGAGCAACCATCAAACATAACATTTTCGGCCAGCAAAGAAGTTGAGCCTGGGCAAAACAGTGAAAGTCGCGCCAAGCTATACAACCGAATGGTCAATCGATACGCCGCTGCCTGGGGCTACCGAGCACACAGTTTTGATCATGGCGATGAAGTCAAATATGAACTGTCACGAATAAAACAAGATGTAGCAGAAGATCACCACAATGATACTGCTATAAGTTTATCCAAGCTGGGTAAATTTCATCCAGGCGCAGATACATTGGCAGAGTTTGTTCCTGAAAGAGCATCTGCACGATATGCCTTGCATCCAGATAAGTGGGAATCAACCTTTTACAGTTTGACCAACAAAGATTCTGACAAATTAAAATACTATGGGCCAAAAAAGATTTCAATTCCTCCAGGAACTCTAGTGGGCGACATGGCCATTGCCAACAAGTTCTATAGAGCCAAGACGCCCGAAGAACAAGAACAATATGCTGAATTATATAAAGCATCACTAAAGCCATATCCTGTTGATGTCAGCGAGTATCGCATGCCCGAATTGTTGATTCCCAAGCACGGCGTGGCAGAACAACAACTGGACGAACTCAGTTTCCTGGGATCGGAATGCACCAAGGACTGTTCAGGACACCGAGCCGGATATGAGTGGTCAAAACGCAAAGGCCTGCGACAGGCCAATTCATGGAGCCCCAGCTTCAACAAAGGCGCTGGCCTAGCAGTGGCTGGCAAATAACGCCAAAAAGTTATCCGCGTAGATTTCGATAAATATCTCTATGCAAACTTATTTTGTTCGTGTGGAATGTGATGTCACTGCCAAGGCACATGAGCAGCCTTTTCGGTACAGAGCCTACGTCAATGATGAACTGTTTACAGAACGCACATGGACCTGGGAAAATTGCTACCTGAAAGAAAATTTTCAAATAGCTGCACCTGCTGGCGTGTACCCCATAAGATTTGAAACTGTGGATCCAGAGCACGGTCGTATCAAAGTACACAATCACAGAGTGGTCACAGGCCCTGGACGCATAATAGAATATCAAGGCGAAACAGCCGTGGAGATCGCAAATGAGAGCACATGAAATTGTGGAAAACGCCTCGGCAGGCGCTTCATCTGCAGGTGGCATAGCACCTGTAGCCATGCCCATGGGCATGCTGTCAAGATCTGGCGGTTCCTTGCTGACAGGTAAATATACAACTGCATCAGATCCTACGCCTAACACGCCCAAGGAATACAAAAGGAATAAAAATGCTCGCGGACAATTTAAAAACTCTATTGGCAAGTAATTTTGTCTACTACCTCAAAGCACACCAATTTCATTGGAATGTGGAAGGTCCTGACTTCAGCGAACTACATAATTTTTTCCAAGAAATTTACGAAGACGCCTACGGTGCGTTGGATCAAACAGCAGAATACATTAGATATCTTGACGAATACGCACCCGGCAGCCTGGAACGTTTTAGTGAACTCAGTGTGATACAAGGACAATCAAAAATCCCACGTGCTCGACTCATGATCGAAGAGTTGTTGGCCAACACACAACAAATGATAGAACTGTTGAATCAGTGTTTTGCTGCGGCTGAACAAGAAAATCAACAGGGCATTGCTGACTTCGTGGCAGGACGGTTAAGTCAACACGGCAAGTATCAATGGCAACTGCGCAGTTATCTGAAAGACCAACGAGCATGAGCAACGACATCAGATCAATCCTGGACCGATTGGCCACAGTGGAAGGTCGATTGACACCTGCTCAACAACGAGTACCTCAGTTGCCGGCACTGTTTAAACCCCGTCATATTCGTGCGTTAGGTGCAAAAACAGATCCTGCTCATCCCATGGATGGCTACATGGTTGGTGACAGTGTGGAGCCAAAGAAAACTGCACTTGAAGAAGCCATGGCAGAAATTGAAGAAGACATGATCAGCAAGGTCAAGAAAGATCTAACAACATATTTGGACCAGTTGGAAAAAAAGGTACGTGTTGACCGTGACTTGAAAGACAAAGCACAGGACGCTGTGGCACGTGGTGAAGTTGAAGAAGAAATAGATACAGATCCTGCTGCCATGCAGGGTCCCAGTGACCCTGGCGATACTGAAGTGGCACATGCTGCTGAATTGGATGTGGCCAAAACACTCGGCGCACCACAGGCACCTGTGGCCACATTCGAAATGGCTGACGGTGTGGCACTAGAATGTTGTGGCGATGATGACCAAGGTTATGAACTACGTCGTGGTGGCAAGACCTTGCCCAGTCGCTTTCGCAGCCTGGATGATGCTGGCATAGCAGTGAAGTTGTATCAAGCTCGTCGACAGGCACAGCAACGCAACTCAGATGCGGATTACATAGAAGAACGATAATCATGATCATCAACGATTTATTCAACAACAAAAAATTCGTGGCGGAGGCCCTGGATCCAGAAAAGAAACAACGCCTCAAAGATTTGATCGACCAATATAGAGATGCTACTGACCCTGAAGCATATTATGGACTCGATGATGAGTATCCTGATGCAGAAGAAGTCATTGCACAAATTCGTCAAGAGTTCGGCGACAGAACTGCTGACAGTGTTGAACAAGGCCCAAGTATGCACTATCCAAGACCTGGACACTCAATGGGATATGATCCAATGCAATATAAATCAAGTCCTAGAATTACCAAGTCAGGTGTTTTGAACAAACAAGATGTTGGCTCCATGAAACGTGATATCAAACAACGATTGAAACAAGGTGTGACGGAAGTCAGTCTAGGCAACTATCGTAAAAAGGCCGCGGTGAGCCGGGCCATGGCTCAGACAAATCGATTCTTTGACCGTGATGATCCTGAGGCAGTTGCTGCTGCCGATCAGACCATGGCCAAAAGAGAACGGGGCATGGCCCGTGCCGATGCCAGAGTGAAACCATACACACCTCCTGCACAAGATGCTGAAAAAATGCAACGTGACTTGACAGCAAAGTACCCCAACATTGATGAGTTAGTGGCCAAAGCCGAACAGCGCCGTGACCCCAATTACGATCGTGCCGAAGGCGATGCCTATTACGACGGTCGTGAAGCAGAACACGACTACCAACGATTAAAACAAATTCAGCGTGTGATTCAAGGCCTAAATGAATCTCAAGCACCGTTCAAAAAGAACTACCTGTACGAGGGACTGGACCGTGATGGTCTACAAACAGTCAAACTGTGGGAAAGTGCTGGCCAACGCATTGTAGAAGCCCAACTCACAGTTGACCAAATCAATCAGTTGTTCAAATCCGCAGAACAAGATGCCACTGCCGCAGGTGGTAATCGTACCATGCTGGGCAAGGGCAAAGATGCTGCCATGGAAGTCAACCGAGCCTGGGAAGAGTTAAAGACCAAAGTAGCAACTTCGGGCCCTATCAAGAATATGGATGCTGCCTATGACACGGCTGCAGACAAATTAAAACAAGCCACTGGTGGTGACCAGGGCGTGATGAAGTACGTGCAAAAGTATCGTGACTTTGCCAAGAAATATCCTGTGGCACAGAGCTTGATTTACTCGGCCTTGATTGCCGCCGCTGGTATTTCAGGTGCTGGTCTAGGTGGCGCTGCTGCCTTGGGTTTGTTCAAACTGGTGGACAAACTGTTGCAAGGTGAAAAGTTCTCCAGTGCTGCCTATGCAGGTGCTAAAACTGGCGCCTTGGCCTATGGTGCCAGCAAGGTTGCTGACTACTTTAGAGGTCCACAAACACCGCAAGGTGGCGGTGGAGATCAAATCCCAGGTGGTGGTCAAATCACTGATCCTAATGCTCCTGATTACAATGCTGGCTATGCAGAATACATGCGAGACAAAGCTGATATGAGTGGGTACGATAATTACATGACTAAAAATCCCACATCATCATTGAGTCCTGACCAGTATGCGGACAAAATAGGCAAAGCTTCTGCATTGACTCCAGGCGGTTCAGAACTGACATCACAGGCCAGCATGATGAATAATCTTGCCAGTAAAATGGGATTGCCGCCTGGTGCTCATCAAGCAACATTCCAAGGTGGTGTACCTGTGACCATAGATGGAAAAGCTGTGCCATTGGATTTGTTAACGCAGGATCAGCAACGAAATATTGAAGCCGCTCGTGCTATGCGACAGGCCATGTCCGGGTCACAATCGCTGGCACAGAAGGCTGCGGCTATGGCAGCAGCACCAGATAAAACTTATGAATCACGCAAATTTCATACCAGCCACAAACTGACTGATGCAGACTTGTACTTTATATTCAGTGCTGCCACACAACTCAACGAAGGCGTGTGGGACAGCATCAAAGGTACTGCCAGCAAGTATGCTGGCAAGGCTGCAGACTGGGCCAAGACCCAAGGTACCAATCTCACCACCAAGGTCACGGCTGACAAATTAAAGAGTGCATGGCTCAAGGCTGATTCTCCCACTGACAGTGACCAAGTTTACAATGTGATGATTAAGGCCGGGGTGGCACCACAGATATTAGACACAGTGTACAAGACCATGAATATCCCCACATTCAAAGAAAAAGCACTGGCAAGACCAACAACACCTGCTTTTTCAAGCGCACCAATACCTGCTGGACCAGCATCTAAACCACCAGCAGCCGCTGCATCAGCGCCAACGACTACAACGCCAACAAGTCCTGAAGCCACGCCTAACGCCGCTACACCAACAACCACAACCACAACCTTGCCAGCAACAGCCGATGCCCCCAAGACAAAACAGTTGGGCACCGGCACTGGTCGTATCAATCCTGCCACTGGACGACCCTGGACTCCCAGTGAGCTCAAAGCCAAGTATGCGCAACCACAGCCAACAGCACCCACACCAGACTCTGAACCACCTGCACCAGAACTTACTTCTCCGGAGCCTGCTCTAAAATCTAGCCCACCCGCACCGCAAAGCCCTGAAGAAATTAGAAAAGCCAAACAATCAGCTGCTGCTCTTGCTGCACAACAGGCCATGGGAGATGTTGCTTCACCAACACCTGCACCTACTGTGGCATCTACCCCGGCTCCAGCATCATCGGCTGCTACGCCTTCGGGTCCTCCGGCATTCAATGCTGGCAACTTGGCACAACAGCCAGGTATGGCGCAATACACACAACCAAAAACGGCCGCGCCCAAAACTGCGCCTAATTTTGCTCGAGGCCCTGCAGGGTACAAATCATCTAGTTTCAGTGTAGGACCAACAGCAGACAGAGCAAAATCTGCACCTGCCGCTGCTCCTACAGCCGAAAAAGAACCAATTACTATTGGTGGACAAAAGATTACACCAAATGATCCTGCCTATGCCAAGATCATGAAGAATGCACCGACCATGGCAGAGTCTCTGACCTGGAGCCGAAATTTTGATCCTGGTCGCAGTCTGTATCGTAGAATGAAACAGGAATCATAAGAACACACCTACCTTAGGACCGTGTGGCCCGGCTGCTGGGCAGGCAAAGCGATTCGCTACCGTGATGCTTGAAGTGAGCAACTTCTTCTTGACAACATCAAAATCTGTGTTATACTAGTGTTTTAGGAGTACACATGGATAATAAATCATTCAACGGCGATGCCAAAATTAAGCTGACTCAAATAATTAATGAAGGTATGGCCGTGATGCACGAGATTGACACACTACAAGGTGGCCTGACTGACACCATCAAGGCCATTGCAGAAGAATTAGAAATCAAACCGGCTGTGTTGAAAAAGGCCATCCGCGTGGCACACAAGGCCGAATTTGGCAAGACCAAACAAGATCAAGAACTGTTGGAAACAATTCTTGAAACTGTGGGCAAGACGCTATAAATATTGCTTTCAACAGCAACGAGTCGTTCACGTCACGAACATGTATCAAGGCCCAACCGGCCACAAACGGAGACCAATGAGTTATATTGACGCACTATTTGATCGTGAGCACGATCGCATTCACGTGGTAGAACGCAGAGACGGCAAGCGGCAGTACCGAGAGTATCCTGCCAATTATGTGTTCTACTACGACGATGCCCGAGGCAAGTTTCAAAGCATCTACGGCACACCTGTGTCAAGATTTTCAACACGCAACAACAAAGAGTTCCGCAAGGAAGTTCGAGCACAAAGCGGGCGACAGATCTATGAATCGGATATCAATCCCATATTCCGATGCTTTGAAGAAAACTACAAAGACCAAGACGCCCCCACCCTGCACACAGCATTCTTTGACATTGAAGTTGCGTTTGATCCAGTGCGTGGATTCTCTCCGGTGACAGATCCTTTCAATCCCATCACTGCCATATCGGTATATCTGAATTGGTTGGAGCAACTGGTCACACTTGTGGTAGCGCCGCGCCACATGAGTCCCGAGACTGCTCGTGAGATCTGTGGGGAATTTGAAAACACTGTGTTGTGTGAGTCTGAAACAGAAATGTTGAAGATGTTCTTGGACTTGATCGACGATGCAGATATCTTGAGTGGTTGGAACTCAGAAGGCTATGACATACCCTACACCATAAACCGTATCACTCGAGTGCTCAGCAAAGACGACACCCGACGTTTTTGTTTGTGGGGACAGTTTCCCAAGAAGCGCATGTTTGAACGCTTTGGTGCTGAGAATGAAACCTATGACCTAGTGGGTCGTGTGCATATGGACTATATGCAACTGTATCGCAAGTACACCTATGAAGAGCGCCATAGCTACAGCCTGGATGCCATTGCCGAATACGAACTGGGTGAACGCAAAACACAGTTCGAAGGCACACTGGATCAGTTGTACAACCAACACTTCCGGACCTTTATTGAATACAACAGGCAAGATACCTTGTTGTTGGACAAACTGGACAAAAAACTGCGCTTCTTGGAACTGGCCAGCGAACTGGCCCATGCCAATACTGTGTTGTTGGCCACCACAATGGGTGCTGTGGCAGTGACTGAACAGGCCATCATCAACGAAGCACATGAACGTGGCATGGTTGTGCCCAATCGTCAACAACGACTGACAGACGAGGACACACAGGCTGCAGGCGCTTATGTGGCATATCCCAAGAAAGGATTACATGAGTGGATTGGGTCCGTGGACATCAACAGTCTATATCCGTCGGCAATTCGTGCGCTAAACATGGGACCAGAAACCATCATAGGTCAACTGCGTCCTGTGATGACTGACCGATACATCCGGGACAAAATGGCCCGGGGTGATTCATTTGCGGCTGCATGGGAAGGTGTGTTTGCCAGTTTAGAATACACAGCAGTGATGGAACAACAGCGTGGCACAGAGATCACCATTGACTGGCAGTCAGGCGAAGAAACTGTACACTCGGGTGCTGAGATTTGGTACATGTTGTTTGATTCAAACCAACCTTGGATCTTATCGGCCAATGGCACCATATTCACCTACGAAAAGAAAGGCGTGATCCCGGGCTTGCTGGAACGCTGGTACGCCGAACGCAAAGAAATGCAGGCCAAAAAGAAGGAAGCCCGAGATGCCAAAGAGATTGCTTTCTGGGACAAGCGACAACTGGTCAAGAAGATTAACCTCAACAGTTTGTACGGTGCTATTCTTAATCCTGGTTGTAGATTTTTTGACAAACGCATTGGACAAAGCACAACACTCACAGGACGTAGCATTGCCAAGCACATGGATGCATATCTAAATGAGTGTATCACAGGTGAATATGACCATGTGGGCCGAGCAGTTATCTACGGTGACACAGACTCATGCTACTTCTCAGCGTGGCCAGTGCTGAAGCAAGAAGTTGCCGAGGGAAGAATGGAATGGTCAAAGGAAATCTGTATACAGTTATACGATTCAATTGCTGACCAGGTCAACGATTCATTCCCGGCATTTATGGAACGTGCGTTTCATTGTCCCAGAGACATGGGGGATTTGATCAAGGCCGGACGTGAAACAGTGGCAGACCGTGGCCTGTTTATCACCAAGAAACGCTATGCTGTGAATGCCATTGACATTGAAAACAAACGACTAGACGTTAATGGCTCAATTGGCAAGACCAAGGCCACTGGCCTGGACCTGAAACGTTCAGACACACCCAAAGTTATTCAAGACTTCTTGTTGGAAATTCTAAATCGAGTGTTGTCTGGTGCTGAACGTGATGAAATCATTGAACGTGTGCGTGAGTTCAAGTATGCATTCAAAGAGCGACCCGGCTGGGAAAAAGGCTCGCCCAAGCGTGTGAACAACTTGACCAAGTACGGCAAGGAAGAAGAACGCCTGGGCAAAGCCAACATGCCCGGACATGTACGTGCGGCGCTGAACTGGAACAACTTGCGGCGAATGAATTCAGACAACTACAGCATGCAGGTGGTCGATGGCATGAAGACCATTGTGTGCAAATTGCGAAGCAATGCGCTGGGTTGGACGTCAATTGGCTACCCCACAGACGAAATGCACCTGCCGCAGTGGTTCAAGGACTTGCCTTTTGATGACACAGAAATGGAAGCCACTGTGGTGGATCAAAAAATTGACAACTTGTTGGGTGTGTTGGACTGGGACTTGGCCGCAGCCACCAACACAGAAAACACATTTACTTCTTTATTTTCTTTCGAATGAAACTGAGCGACCTGGTTGATTATCTAAATTTGTTGGACAGCGATGAGTTATCGCCGGACTATGTGGTGGCCATGAATAGATTCCAGGCCATTGGTCATGTCATTTCAAATCACCCAGTGCAGATAGATAATTTTAGTGATGATTTCACCAACAAATTGCAAAATATCACAAATTGTTTTAATGATGCACAACAAGCCATAGAAGATTACAAAAGCAACATACGCAAACAAAT
>Ga0214921_10003319_pt1 | contig 24801 bp, 31 predicted proteins | sample LL1505_MetaG_FD_177992 | JGI IMG/M metagenome (GOLD analysis project Ga0214921, IMG submission 177992) | Freshwater microbial communities from Lake Lanier, Atlanta, Georgia, United States - LL-1505 | ecosystem: Environmental > Aquatic > Freshwater > Lake | place: USA: Georgia | collected...
GCTCGCCCCGCTGCGCCCGGCCCAATCCCGCGCCCGGCTCACTTCGGTGAGGATGTTATTCAAAAGCGTAGCTAAGTCCTTGCGGCGAAACTGCGCCGCCGCGCCTTCTTTTTGCCGATAAGCCCATTCGAGGAACCGCCAATCCTCTTCGCTCACGGCCGCCGCCGCTTTTTTATTTTTCTCCCAAGCACGGCTCGAAGAGGAATCAAGAGGTGTCGAGTCTCGATGGTTGAAGAGGTTTCGGAATCGGGTCAGGGCAGGATGCGGTGGTGCCGGTGTTGGTTCGCATTCGATGACCAACTCCATGTCCCCTTGGGGGACTATAGGGGTATTATCTATTCTATTCTTATCTAGGTCATCGCTCCGTGATACATCCGTCATATTGGTTGTATGACGGTCTGATGACGTGCTTCTGTATTTTGATGACGCCTTGGCCATCACTGCGCGTCTTTTTGCAGACACTCCATTATGCTCATCGAAGCGTGCAATCTCCACGCCGTCTTCACTTTCCAAAATCCAACCGACCTTTACCAAGGCGGCCCCGAGTCCTTTCAATCCCGTCTTGCGGTCGATAGCTCCGAGGGAGAGCCCTTCAAGGCGTCCGTCCGTGCTCTGGTCGTCGGCCATTGACCATATCCAATACAGCCCACCGATGACCTCGCGCTCGGGCTTGTTTGTGATGTCGCAAATCTTAGCGATCCGAGGATCATCCCAAAGGTTGCTACGCATTTTTATCCAGTTTGACATACTTATTTTTTCTTCCCAAATTGAATCCTATTTTCCCACCAGACGCTGCGCGTCCGGATCCCGCGACTTTCCAGCCAGCGGTCGCAGGCAGCCGAAATCGCCCGGCTGTCGCGCACGGTGAGCCAACCCACGCGGGAATCGCCCTGCACGAGCGAGGGCACGCTCCGGTGGTGGCTGGCATTGTCGTAGCCGTCCATACTCACGCCACGGCCTCCTGAGTGCGCGGAGACATCTCGACAAGCCTCCGCAGGCGGTGGAAGCACGCCAACGTCATGAGCGCATCCTCCAGCGCGTTGTGCGTCTTCCCTGATCGTGAGAACCCGAGCGACGCTGCAATATGGTCCAGAGACAGGCGAGGCTGCCCATCCTTACCCACCGGCAGGGCAAGAGCGTCCGCCTCGTAGGCGAGCCACGCCGCCGCTTGCAGGTCCACCATCTTGCCCATAGGCCAAGTCAGGAAATTGCGAGCAAAGGCTGCCCGCAAGAAGTCACGGTCGAAGGCGACATTGCAGCCCGCCATCACCGAGAACCGGCGCGTGCCCAGCCACAAGGCGAGGTCTTGCATCACATCCAGCTCCGGCCGCCCGTTTTTTTCCAAAAAATCGAGCGTAAAGCCATTCTTCGCCAGCGCCTCCGGCTCACAAATCCACTCAGGATTTGGCTTAATAATCGCAGTAAAAGCCTCGTTATCCAATGAATCCACCGCCGCCACGCTTAGAAGCGCATTCTTCGAGGTATCAAATCCCCCCGTCTCTGTGTCGATGACAATCAATCGCGTCTTCATTTCGCCTCCTTCGGAGGATTCGGCAGCGGCATCCAATGCAAAACAGCCTCCTCCTCGTGAATGCGATTCCCAAGAACATTGCGCCAGACATCGCCATCAATGAACCCCGTCCAAACCTCACCACCCAGCGTGTGGATGATGACCGTGTAGCCATCGTCAGGAAGCGTCACTGAAGCATCCCGCCACTCCATCTCTGTGTCCTCTGTGTCCTCTGTGGTTATTTTCATTTTACCTCCCTCGCGTCAGGAACCGAATAAATCTCAACGCAATCTCCGACTTGGCGCGTAAACGCATTCCTTCCATCAGCTTTTGCGCTTTTGCCCAAGGCTTCTGCAATGTCGGCAAAATCCTTCACGGAAACCGGCAGCTTGATCTTTGCCATCACCACCTCCGTGTTCTCTGTGTCCTCTGTGGTCAATTTCATTTTTTCGGGGCCGTTTTTTTTTGCTCAAGAAAACGACGATAAAGCGCAACGCTCACAGCCGCATTTTGATACAGGGTTGTTGTTTTTTTCATAAAGTGCCAATTTGAGGAGAGAACCGTTGTTTGAGGGGCATCCAGATGTCCCGCTCTCCGGGCATCGCGGGGATCATCTCGCCAGGGCGGTAGAACCTGCTGTCCTTTACGCGCATGAGCGCCACGCGCATCGTGCCAGCATCGCCCGTAGGAATCTGAACTTGCATCAGGTAGCGATTAGGTGTAGGGCGATACACCTTCACCTTCGTAGGCTCCAGAGTCACAGCAGCGGCCGCCGCCGCGTTTTTTTTATTTTTTGGATCAGACATAGGTTAGTTAGTTGAAAGCTCCTCAGCGGCCTCCTGCGACGAAGAGGCCCCTTTGCATAAAATTTTCTGCTCACCCAAATCAGTGGGTGTCATAGGGGGGGTGTCCAAAAATCCAGACCCCCTCCCCCCGTCCTGATCGACCCGCCGGGCGTCGGCCTCGACCGGCTGGGCGGCGCTAGTGGTGTCCAAAGTGGCGACCCTCTTGCCTTCTGCGTAGTTAAAGACTTCTGATTCGATATCAGAGACCAGCCCGGCAGCGCTCCCCGATCCGTCCAATCCGCCCGATCCGTCCGGCCCCTTTTGTCCCGACCCGCTCCCGTGTGGACCGGTTAGCGGCAGCACCTCAGCTTCGAGGACTGGCAGCGAGGCCAGCATCTCCGCCAGCTTGTCCTGGCTAACCTCTACCTTCTCCACTCGGCTTGTTGCCTCACCGCTGAGGAGCTGCATCTTGTCCACCATCACGGCCGCAACGATGGCCGCGTCCTTGGCGTTCTGGATACAAGGCACCAGTTCGATGGCCCTCTCCACCGAAAGCCGGGCAGCCCGCCGAACATCCCGCAATAAATCCTTTTTATCTTGCTCTATAGAAAACCCTTCCCGATCTCTCACGGCGCAAACCGTGTTTCGACTCACCCCAAGCGCCCGAGCCTGGGCGGAAATACTCAGCCCCTCGGCGCTCATCCGAATAATCGCCTGGTAGGCATCCGGCCGGCGGGCAAGCAACCGCTCACCGGTGAACTCCCCGACGCCTTCCAGCTTCTCGGCACTCAATTCCTCAAAATTAAAAAGAAAAGGCGCGGCAGACTCGGCGGCCTTCATGGATTGCAAAGGGGTGGATTCCATAAAAAAGAAAAAAAAGCGGCGCTAAGTGAGCGACGCGGCCCACGGTTTGCGACCAGGGCGGAGATACACCGAGCCACCGATCCGGCCTTCTTCGAGCACGCGCTTGATGCTCGATTCAGGGATCAAAATGCGATCCCCCAGGCGGACATGAGGAAAAGTCCCGTCATACAGCCTCGACTGAACCGCCGACCTCGACAGGCTCAAAAGTTTGCAGAGCTGCGCCGGTGAATAATGTTGCTCGATCATTCTCCGATCCTCCAAGCCAGGATTGCCAAAAAAGCCGCAGGACCGAGGGCACAGAGCGCCTCCCAGGTCCATGTAATGTAATGAATCGCGTCGGGAGTGTTCATTTGTCCACCTCCACGGAAAACGGCCTAAGCCCGAAAATTTCAAAAAAACGGCGGCGTGCTGCCTCCCGGCTCGACGCCCTCACATAGTCGCCAAATGGACCGCGCAGCGGATCCATCGCTCTGCACAAAAAAAGGCGGCTCATATCTGGCCCTCCTGTGCTTGACATTCAGCAGTCAACCGAGTCAACACTCTTGCAGACTTGACTGCATTCCAATAGGTGCTGTCCCAGTCGTTTAAAAAATAATCCTTAAAACTATGCCAAAAATCGCTGACTACACAGTTGCCGGTAAATCTGGAACCAAATATCAATTCGAAGTTTATCCGCGTAACACCTCGTGGAAAGAGGTTGGCGCAGTCTATCTGCTTACCAAGCGCGTTATTGGAGCAAACGGCAAAGGCACCCACACCAACATCTATGTAGGACAAACTGGAAATATGGCTCAGCGTCACACCGACCATCACAAAGAAGAGTGCTTTGATTCTCATGGCGCTAATTGCACTTGTGTGTTGGTGGAGCCATCCGAACCCATGCGCCTCAAAATTGAATCTGACATATTACAAGGCGGCAAATGGCCCTGTAATGGCTGATCCTGCGGGTAGTCTCGGATGAGATATTCCGTGTTGTTCGAGTCAGCGATTTCCGTTGCCTCTCCATTTCGGGCCTTTTGGAAAGCCTCCTCGACGGAGCTTGCGCTGACTTGAAGGCTGGTTTTGAGCGTGTCGATTCGCTCGAGAGAAAAGATTCGCTCGCTCATATCTGGCCCTCCTGAGCTTGACGGAAACCCTCATTCTTGCTCGATTGCGACAACACCGAGATCATTCCCATGAGGCGAGGCACATCCCACACGCAGAGAGTCCCCATGTCCGAGAGGTCATCCAATGGCACGCAGTCATGCCACAGCACGGTCTTAGCCACTTTTCTCACCCGGCCCTCGATCTGATCCAGTTCCTCCGATGTCAGAAGACGACCTTCTTTCCACAATTCAGAATAAGAATACTGCCCAGCTTCTGCGGGATGCTGCCGGATATAAACCCGATTCCCATCCCGGTCTTGTTCATCGTTATGAGATTGAGCGGAGAAAAAACGCTGTATCCCGCGTCCAAAACTGGATTGCCATAGCCATCTCCATCCTTTCTCTGGCTGTTTCTCTTTTCGCCCTGGTAAAATAAAACCAGCGCTCATATCTGGCCCTCCGTTTGCGCTTGCGCAGTTTCTTGCACCTTGGTTTTATCCCCCCATGGCAGACAACCCCGCAGAATGGTTCCTCTGTGTTGAAAAAGCCCTTGGCATACTCCGGGCAGCTCGAGACTTGTTGCCACGGCCCGCAGATCGAGAAGCACTCCAGCAAGCATTGCGGCAGGCCGAAGAAGAGCTTGCCATAGCCAAGTCACAAGCCGCTCAGTCACTCGGCTACGACCTATGTCGCTGCGCCTATCCGCCCGGCATATCCATCCGTCAACCAGATGGCAGTCATCGCTGCGAAAAATGCGGGCGCAATACCGATGAGGATTACTCCTCAAGAGGCGGCGGAGCATACTGAAGCCCCCATACCACCCCTTTGCTAAAGCATAATCTCCCGTCTTGGCCAACGTCAGGCACGACGCCCAGGTCAGCCACATTCCCTCGCTGCGGAAAAGAAATCCCTCACTCATATTTTGCCCTCCTCTTGCTGCTTAGATTTTACCAATCGGATCAGGAAAGACCTGATCACTTGTCCGGGCTTGAGGCCCTGTTCATCAGCCATGCGGGCTATTTCCCGATGGAGATCGTTCGGTATGCGAATGCTGAATGTTTTCATTTCGGGTAAATTTATGTTACAAATTTACCGAACCAGCAACAAAAAAATTGCAAAAATTTTATTTGTGTTACATTGCCACTTGTGAAACAGGAAAAAACCAAACGCAATTTCTCGATCCGACTCCCCGAGGAGGTCATTACATTGCTCGACGAAATCGCCGCAAATACCGGCCTCAACATCACCCGCAACAATGTCGTAGAGCAGGCGTGCGAATGGTTTGTCCGCACCTACCGAGCAAACGGCGACCGCTCCCTCACCGAAGCCGACATGCGCGACCTCGAAGCCTTCCTGATTGAAAGACTCGCACCGGGAAAAGCTCTTCCCAAGAGCCAGCCCGACCCTGCTGGTGTCAAGACCCTGAGAGCGTCCGCGAGTTTCGATTCTACGTCCTCAACAGCTACGACCAAAAGCTCCCACCCGGCTGGATAGGCCAGATCCACGACCTCACTTCTTGACTCGCATATGGATTATTTTGAGGAGCCCCCTTGGTATAGAAAATTGCTTACTTGGATAAGCTGGCTCATCCTTTCAATAATTACCGCCGCAGGTTTGTCCAAGTTTGATTTGGTCGGGTGTTTTGTTGGTTTTATTTCTGTCTGGTTTTTGAAGCGCTGCATAAACGAAACATCATTTAATATTTTTCTCGTCATAACAATTTGTGGAGTTCAGCTCTGCGCTGCAGCGATTTTTGGCATGGGAGACAATTTAATGGCAGAAGGATTTATTTTAAGTAACTCCATATTAATAGCTCTTGTCATTTACCCCCTCATGCAAAAAAACAAAAAGCTACGCAGCGATCTTGAAGAGGAAATCTACTACTCCGAATTTGAATGGTATCGAAAAGCCAGACACGAGCGGCATGAAAAAGAATACGAAGCCATTTTAAAAAAGCAAAAATGAAAATCTTACTCTTTCTGCTCGCCCTCGTCCTTGCCTCATGCGCCAGTCCTGACCCTCGCGAGACATTTGCTCCGCGAGCCTTGCCAGTGGCGCAGCCCATGGAGATCCTGATTGAAACCAGCCCGCCCGGCGGCATCGTCGATTGGAATGGCAATGTCCTGGGCGCTGCCCCCGTCACGCTAAAAATCCGGCCAGACCTCACCGCAAGCGGCCGCCCACGCTGGCCCGACACCGGCGCACTCAGTCACATCTTCCGCGCCCGCTGGCGCAATGGCGACCATGCCGCAGAAATATTCCTAACCAACGAAATGCCCCCGCAACGCATCGCCATCATTTCCCCCGTCCAAGAACTTTACTGGGGATACGAAAAGAAAAAACCGCTCGCAAAATTTCCATAGCCACCAGCCATAAAAGAAAAGGCCACTTGTTCCTGATACTAAAATCAACCATATTGCATAAAATCCATGGACCAAGAAACCGCCATTGAATTTGTCTTGAAAGACCGAGTGGAAGGGCAAGAGATCACCCCGGCCACTATCGGACTCTCGCGGTTCAACGAGTTTAACCAGCAGGTTCAGGATTTCCTTTCCGGCTCAGAGCATCTCAAAGTAGACCAAGTCCATGTCACCATCGCGGAAGGCTCCTACAAACTCATCGCCGCGCTACCAATCTTCTTACAAGCCGCCATTGCGCCCGATCTGCAGAGCCTCCAGCGCCAAGACGCCCTCGGCGAGATCGATCCCAAACGCGCAGAGATCGTCCAGAAATGGCAAGCCCGGTCCAAATCAAATCCCGAGCTGCGCTACGCGATCCGCCCCTCCGGATTTCCAGTCGGCCCAGTTGAATTTTCCGTAAAAACAGACTATCGCATCGGCCAGATCGCACCCTGGGTCAAAGTGGAAAAATATCTCTTCGGCACCATCATGAGCATCGGCGGCGCGCAGAAAGCCAATGTCCATCTTCGGCTCGAAGAATCCAGGCAAACAGTAGTCATCGGGTCAAACCAAAGTTATTTGAGAGGGAACAACAGGCTATACCACAAAGCGCTCCTGCGAGTCCACGCCGACCAACATTTTAAGACCGGCGAGCTTCGCAATCTCAGGTTGATTTCATTTGAAGACTACCAACCCGGGTTCGATGAATCCGCCTTGGATATGTTTGTAGCCGACGGCACCAAAGCTTGGGCCGATATCCCAGACGCCGCCGCCTGGGTGCGGGAATTGAGAGGAGCCACAGCCTAAAATGCCTGCAGGAGTCGTCCTCGATACCAGCTTCCTGATCACCCTCGCAGACAGCCACCGGCACAACCATGCCGTTGCCAGACGCTATTGGATCCACTTCACCGAAAACGCGATCCCCATCTACCTTCCAACCATCGTCGTTTCCGAGTTTTGCTTGAAACAAGAAATCCCGGTCGCAATCCTGCGCAGTTGTGTCGTGCTGCCATTTAATTGGGACGACGCCAAGCAAGCAGCAGCCTTGAACTTTAAACGCGGCATCCAGCACACCCAAAATCGCGACGCGCTCAAAGACGATGTCAAAATCCTCGGTCAAGCCGCCGTCAAAGAATCCGCTTATGTCATCACCGACGATTCCGCTACATTCTACGAATTTGGAAAAATGATGGAAAACGAAGGCACCGGAAAATTCAAAACCATCAAACTCGGCGACGGCTTTGATATTGCATTTTTCAACGGCGGGCAACGCGAACTCGGTCTCGGCGCAGACAATCAGGAAAGCGAAGAATAGCTCCCCCTCTCCTTGCTGCAATGATGCCCATCATTTGCCAAGCCTCATTCTAGCAGCTTTGGCGAGCGTCAAGCATTTTCTGAAAAAATAATTTCAAAAAAATAAAAATAATTTTTGCATTCCATTCTGAACCTCCGTAGGTTCATTTCCGCAGGCCACCAACGGCCCGCCCGAGTCGGTCGGCAACCGGCACAAAAACCCGCGCCGGACGGTATCCGGCACCGAAACCATGGAAACCCTCAAACTTTACAACGCCTTGGCGCTGCTCACCGACACCGCAAAACTGGTCTTGAGCGACATTAAAAACCCCGACACCTTCGCCGCAAACCTCGACTACCTCGCCCAAGCCATCCGCGCCGCCGAGAAAATCCTTTTGAAACATCCCATCCCATTTAATCAATGACACCCGACATCGAACCACACGGCAACGCCAACAACCGCCACAACGCCCGCAACCCCGACTTGGAAAACATGACCGCCAAAATCCAATTCTTCTGCTGGCCCGAAGAAAAGAGCGCCTGGATCCGCGCCGCCCACCCCCAACGCCTCAGCGCCTGGATCCGCCAACAACTCAACCAAGCCACCGGCCGCCCCGAAGAACCCACCGACGAAGAACGCCGCTAAATCAAATCATGACGCCAAAAACTCAAAAATCAAGCGTAACTTATTGAATGAAAGCTTCTAACCACACTCAGAAGGTTAAACCCCACCCGTCCCCAAAGTTGTCCCCCTTTCCAATAACCCCATGATTACCAATAAAACAATGACTACCTACGGATCAGAAGGTTTGAGGTTCGACTCCTCATGGCTGCACTCCCCCTCTCTCTGCAAACCCTCTTCCAGCCTGCTTCTGCGGGATTTGTCAGGTTTGCTGTTGCATGACCAGCATCGTCAGCATTGCTGTATTTTCGCGTCCCAGTTGACCCCAAAGTTGTCCCCGCTTAAGGTTGTCCCCGCGATATGAGACGGCATAACGAGGTTTCGGTTTATTGGCGGGAGGAGGCGGGGCGGCATCCGGCTTGGTATTACCGCGTGCAGATTGATGGCCAGCCAAAGAAGTTTTCCACCGGCGTGACTAAGCACACGGAGGCGGGGCGCAAGGAGGCGATGCGGGCGGCTGAGAAGCTGGCGGCGGCGCTGCGCTCGAAGGATGAGCACCAGCTTGCGGCGGTCGTGAAGCGGCCGGGCTATGCGAAGTGTGGGGAGGTGGCGGATTTGTTCGAGCTGCATGGGCCTGAGAAGTCGAAGGCCAAGGCGGTTTCGAGATTTGGCGCTTATGTGCGGGCGGTGAGCGGCAAGGCGGATTGGCGCGAGGTTTCGACTCATCTTGTGCTGACGCCGGAGGCGATGCGGTCTTGGATTGATGCCAAGATAAAGGCGGGCAAGTCGGAGAGCGGGACCCGCTCCGATGTCCAGGCTGTGCGTCAAGTGGTAGCCCAGCGCCGGATGCACATTTTCAAAGAAATCAAACTCCCGAACCTTGATGAGTTTTACAAGGTGTCGGGCGGTGCGGCTCCAGACCAGAGCTATGATCCTGTAAATCGGCAAGTGATGCGGGCGATGGATCGGGCGGCGAGGATCCCGCTGCGCAAGGCCAACCCGCGTGTGTGGGCGATTTACTGGCTGATGCGCAAGGCGGGCCTGAGAAATAGCGAGGTCGAGAAGCTGGAATGGAAATGGGTTGAATTTAAAGACGACAAGTCGGTTGAGATTGCCATGATTAGGCGGGATAATTGGAAATCGAAGAATGGCAAGTATGGCCGCGTGCCGTTTAATCCCCGTCTTATGCGTTTGATTCGTGCTGTGCTCGGCCAGGATGGGGACTATGTGATCCCCAGGACAAGCGAAACGGACGCCTACAACCTCACTCACTACGACATCAATGAATTTGTGCGGCGGTTTATTCCCGACGGCAGCAAGGGAGCTTACAACCTACGGAAAGAATTTGGCTCTGCCATTGTCGAGCGCAATGGGATCGAAACCGCTGCGAAGCTCCTGCGGGATAGCATCGCCGTGGTGGAGGCCCACTACTTCGGCCTGCTGGACCGCCCGAAACCGCTGTAATTCCCCTCGGCGCTGGAAAAATCTGGCCGAGGGGGTGTGCAAAAATCACGGCCCAGTTGGGGCGAGCATGTCGGCTTGGGTCGAATTTCGGTTGGCTATGGCGGCGTCGTATTCCTGCTTGGCGCGGTCTTTGAGGTCGGGGCGGGCGAGGAGGATGCGGTATTTGGCGGCGGTGGCGGCTTTCTCCAGGGCGCGGGTCATGGCTTTGGCTTTGATGTCCCATGTGGCTTTGTCGTAGCGGGGATCGGAGAGGACGAACTTCTCCAGCGCGGCGATGCTGAGGGCTCCCATGTCTTTCTGCATGGCGCTGATCTCTTCGGAGGTGAGGCGGACTTTGACGCCTTCGACGGTGAACTCCGGTTTGACTTGGTTTGGGATGGCTCCGGCCTCGGCGGTGTATTTGTAAACCTTGCTCATTTCGGTGAGCGCAGGGCTGCCTTTGATGTAGGAGACCATCGAGGGGTTGAAGAGCACATTGAAGAGCGTGTTGCTGTCCTTGGCCCAACGCTCGATGGGTTGGCCGGTGATGTCGTATTTCTGCGGGAGGGTTTGGCTTTGGCCGGGGAGCTGGGCTTTGAGTTCGTTGATGAATTGCCGAGCCGGGGAGCTGTCGCGGGTTTCGCGGGCGGCGTTGTCGGTGAGTTGCATCCATTGCCTTGCGGCGGTGGGGATGAAGGTGCCGGGGGCGTCGGCGGCGGTTTTGAGGAGAGCGCCGGGGATGTTGTCGTAGCCGACATCTCGGGCGAATTGATTGAGGCCGGTGAGGAGGGGTTGCTCGACGAGGGAGTTCATGGCTCCGGTGGCTGCGCCGCCTGCGTAGGCGAGCCAGTTGAGGCCGGTGGCGGCAAGGCTTTGCTTCTTGCCTTGGAGTATGTCTTGCTTGATGGCTTCTTGATTCTCGCGGGAGTAGGCACCCATGGCGACGCCGATGGAGAGGGGCTGTGCCCAATCGTAGCCGATCACCATGTCGTCGCGCTGTTGTTTCTGAGGGGTCCAAAAGTTGCCGGTCATGAGGGCGCGTTTGAGGGCGCTGGTGTTGAGTTTGTAGGATCCCCAGCCCATGGCGCGGTTGAGGTTTCGCTTGTCTTCGTCTTTGGCGTCTCCACCAGCGGAGATGATGCCGAGATGGGCGAGCCAGTAGCCGGTGGCGACAAGGCCGGTGGTGCCGACGAGGGCGCGGGAGAAGGAGTCAGTGAAGGCTTTCTGGTCGAACTCGCGGGAGCTGGAGAGCATCGGCGCGAGGCTTTGGTAGGCGGTGTTGATGAATCCAAGCGGGGAAAATTCCACGGCGCGGGTGAGAATCGAGCCGGGGACTTGGGTAAATTTCATCAGGAGGGAGCCGATGCCCCAGCGTTGATTGAAATTGAGGACGCGGCGGAGCCCGCTGAGTGTGCGGCTGGCGACATTGGGGTCTTGGTAAATGGCTCGGCCAGCATCCATGCGGGCGGCTGTCACCATGTCGGTATCGGGCGCGAGCATGGGGTTGCCATTTGCGGCGGCAGCTTTCATGCGGGTGTCGAGGCTGGAACGGAAGGCGGATTCGTAGAAGCCACGGTCTGAGATAGAGAGGACGAGGCCGAGAGTGGATTCCAGTTGGCGAAGGACGGGAGCGGTGAAGGTGGGGCCGCTAAGGGCGGAGATGTCGGAGGCGTTGTATTTGCCCGAGGATTGCAGGCGGCCGAGGCGGACCAGCGTATCGACGCCCTCAGCGATGCTTCCCATGCGGCCACGGCCTTCCGAGCGGGCGAAGTCGTAGCCTGCTTTGATGTCGCCTACTCCGGCTCCGAGACCCATCATGCGTTCACCGAGTGAAAGCCCTGTGCGGGTGCGCTCGCCGGTGCCCAGGGAAACCAAGGCATCCATCGGCACGGAGACGGTATCGGCAGTGAGATCGGCGGTTGCCATGAGTGTGTTGCCAACCACATTTCGGATTACCGTTTTGGGATTCAGCAGCATGGCAATGGTCTGGATGGCGTCCACTTTATCGAGGAAGCCTGGCGGCATGAAGTCGCGGTAAACGACATCGAGGGCTTCGGCGGCTTTGACGAGCTTGATGCGGGGGTCGGTGGCTTTCTCGTGCTGGGCGAGGATGCGGCGGACCTTGGCGCTGTGCTCGGCGCTCCAGTGCGGGATGCCAAGCATCTTGGCCATGCCTGCGTGGAGGCTGGCATCGGTGAGCTTGCCTTCGCGGTTGAGGCGGATGAGGGAGCCGAGCTTGGATTTATCCAGGCGTCGGTCGGAATCGGCGGTGGCGAGGAGGTCTTGGAGGACTTTGGCGCGGGTGTCTTGCGTGGTCTTGAGGAAATCGCGGACGATGCTGCCGGAGATGCGGGCGGCTCCTTTGTCTGAAAGACCTTGGCCGGTGAGGATGGAGGAAGTGGCGGCTTGGGCGGCAAGCGGCGTGGGTGCGCCGAGGATGGCTTCGCGGATGGCGATGTTGACTTGCACGGCATCGACTCCGGCGGGGAGCGAGGATTTGATGAGGTCTTTATTGCCGACGATGGCGGCGGTGGTGGAGTCGCGGCGGAGCTTGTCCACCTCGCCTTGCAACTGCCCGGCCTCGGTGATCTTGGCTTGTATATCGGCCTTCTGCTTGTCGGTCTTGGCGGGCTTGGTGGCGGCGGCTTGAAGTTGGCTCTGGGCGAAAAGCTCGATGCCTTGCGGCCCGAGGCGGCCAATCATTGAGAGGGCTTGGATGGCGCGGCCTTGGTCGGTGGCGCGGGTGGCCATCATGTTGGCGATGGAGGCGGCATCGGCATGGCGGTTTCGGTTTTGGAGTTGCGCCATGAGTTCCATGCCAGTGGCGTAATCCTCGGCGGTGGGCTGCCAGCCTTCGATGGCGGGCTTGCCCATGAGGTCGGTGAAAGCGGTGTCGATGCTGCCTGCCGAGTCGATGCGGGCTCGGGCGTTGGCGAGGGTTTGGGCGTTCGAGACGGGATCGTAGTCCAGCGAGGTGAGGCGGGATTTGACTTCGGGCGCAACGCCGGGAGCGGCTTGGAGGGATTGGCCGAACTTGCGGGGCTTGGGGCCAGTGCCAGGTTGCTCGTTTAAAAACTGAGGGCCCTCTTCCATGAGCAAGCCTTCAGATTTTGCACTATAAAAAAGGTCAGGATTATTTGGATCCGTTGCCGCGTAATCAAGCATTGGGAGTTGGGCTTGCCTTGAGAACAAAGTCAACTGCTTCAGCAATTCAGATCGACCCCCCTTTTCTGGCGTGTGGAATATAAAACCATACGCGCCATCAAGCGCCGCTGTTTCCATGATCCGACGCTTAAGCTCTACTAATTTACTTGGATCGTTTTCGTATGAACTAACATTTGGGATACGCTCTACAGCGGTAAGGCGTAGTTTTGTATTTAGGTAGAGAATATGACCAGCGTTAGGATCTCCCTGTTTAAGCACAGAAAGGAGTTCGTCAGATGTTTCTTGTTTGTCCATGTAAGGGAGCGTCGCTCTCCCTACACGCTCCCACTTTGCTTTAGTGGGTTCAAAAATAGGAGCTGGCTTGGAAGGTATAGAGACATCCACAGCTTCAGGGCCGATACCTTTACTGGTTAAATTGAAGCTGCTGTCACCAGTAAAAACACTGTTGTCTCCATTAAACCCTAATTTAAATGAGTAAAACTTTGTTCCGTTGGTGATGACATGATCAACAACCTCAAAGCCCATTGCATTTGCAGCCTCGTCTAATCTTCGGGTGATATTTAAATCAGCACCGCTTGGCGTAGGATCTCCGCTTGGATGGTTGTGGGAAATAACAATTCTATTGAAGTTTTGCTTTGTATTCTTCCTGACTCGTGCAAGCGAACGAGTTAATTCACGCGCATGCAAAATTCCCTCATTGATTGTTCCAACACTTACAACCTCGCTGGATACAACCTTATCCTTGGAATCAAGGACCGCCACTTTAATGCTTTCCACATAAGGCGATCTGAGCGGAAGCAGTGTTGCTACAAGGTCGGCAGGAGCTGCAATTTGGGTTCCAACAATGTTCCAAACAGGGATTTTCCCATCTACAAGATCTGGAAAAATAGACGATGCCTTGCCACGCATTGCTATGGCTCCGGCAAGAGATTGCCAGTTGCCTTGCAATCCTTCTTCTACAAGGCGGTCGTAGTCTTGCTCTGATACTTCACTGGATCCGGCGTCAGGCGACTTGATTCCGGCGGCTGCGTAGCTAGGATTTGAGGTAATCCCTTCCGTTTGCGCAAAGAGTTCAGCCTTGAAATCACTTTGGTAAGGTGAGGCCAATCGCTTGTCTCGTATCTGTGCCAAGGTTGAGGATATTCCATTGCTTGCTTGCTGGAGGTCTTTAGCTCCGCCTGAGGTTGCATACACCGATGCTCGCTCAAAGTCAAATGGAGTCGGAATAGATGTCCCCTCCCCGCTGATCACTTCGGGTGAGCCTGTTGGTTCAGGCGCTATGGGTGCGCTTGCCACTGAGGCAGAGGCGGCAGGGGAAAGATCGGTGAGCGGTGTGCGGCGGACATTGGCAAAGGCGTCGTAGATTTCTGCTTCGCGGCCATAGGTTGCGCCGGGGGTCTCGGTAGGGAGAGCGTCCGTTGGCAGGGTAGTGTTCACCGGAGCAGGCGCAGGGTTAACCTGTGGGTTAACTGCGGCAGGCGGGGCGAAGGTATCATTTGATACCGCAGGCGGCGGGGCGAAGGTCGAGCCGAATGCTTCATCGAGGGCGGTCTGGTCGATGGGGATTTCGGGAGCGCGGACTTGGCCGAGGGTGCGCGGGGCTTGGCCGGTGGGGGCGGATGGTGCCGGGGAGGAAATAGGGGTGAAGTTTTGCGGGACTTCGGCGGGGGCTGCGGCTTGGCGTCCGGCGGCGATCTCGATGGCGGCTGGTCCGACTTCGCCGATGACTTCTCCGAAGACGGCCTTGGGGTTTACTGGGTCTCCGGCGGCGACGGATCCGGCTACCTCGCCTGCTCCTCCGAGCCCTCCTTGGATGACTCCTTCTGTGACGGCGAGGCGGACAGGGGTCTTGGCGGCGGCGCGGAAGACTGAGCCGACTCGCCCGGCGATGCCTGCGGAGAGGGCGTCGAAGGCGGCGACGGGAACTCCTCGCTTGAGGGCGGCGTCTTTGGCTTCGGCCATGAGCGTTTCGTTGCTGAAGAATTTGGCGATGCTCTCGGGGTTTTTGGGATTCATCCCGGCGGTCTGCAATTCTTCGAGGATTTTGCTGCCGTATTCTGTGGCAAAGGAACCGGCGGCTGTGCCTCCGACCATGCCTGCGGTGAATCCTCCGCCTGCGCCGATGACATTACCCACGCCTGGCACAACCGATCCAGCGGCACCGACCGCAAGCGCAGTGGCACCACCTGTGGCAAGGCCGCCTGCGAGGGCGGGCCAGCTTCCAGCAAGCCCTTCGGTGATGATATTTGCCGTAACCTCAAAGGGATTTTTGGCAAAGGCTTTGACGGCATCCCAGCCTTCGGCTTGCTGGTAGGCGGCGTAGCCTGGGGCGACACGGCGGGCGGCTTTGTTGTATTCGATGCGGGCGATCTGCGAGGCGTCGTTCTCATCGAGACCATCGGTGGCCATGAGGGCTTGGCGGGCGGAGTCGAAAGCATTCTGCGCGGCGTTGGCTATTCCTTGGAGGGTGCCGACTTCCTTGGGAGATTCTTCGACGAGCATTTCCCCAGCGGCCATCGTTTGCATATTTGCAAGCTGCTTGGCGGCGGCGGCATTGGCCTCGGGGCTTACAGCCTGGGCGCGGCGGATGGTGACGGTGCCATCGGCGTTCACCGGGGCGGCTCCGAGTTGGACTTTCTCGTATTCCGGCAGGCCGAGGATCTCGCCCAGGGCGGCGGCCTGCTGGCGGCGCTGGCCCTCCTCGGGGTCGCGGTAATCGAGCACGCCAAGGGCATTGGCGAGGTCGGACTTGAGGACGGGGAGATTCTCGGTGGGCGTGGTGGCCTCGGCGACGGCTTGCTGGGTGGCGGCTTCGTTTGCTTGGATCACATCGAGGAGGGGATTGCCCTTCGGTAATGTCGGCGCAGTAGGCGCGTTGCCTCTGATGATGTCCATGAGGGGATTGCCCTTCGGCGTCGGTGCGGGCTCGGCAGGCGGCTCGCTTGACGCAACATCCTGCGGCGCGTCTCCCGTAAGGTCCATGCTATCCAACGCACCGACGAGATCGGATTGCGGATACGGCACCTCTCCCTGCTCAGGCAGCGGGGTGGAGTTGGCGATAGCGAGTGCCTCTGAGCGTGGAGACGAGCCAGAGGAACGGATGATGTCCAGAAGGGGGTTTTGAGCCATGGGCGTTTATTATACTACGGCCCCCAAAAATTTGATTTCGGTTGTGGAAACACAGCATCAACGGCCCATTGGCCAAAACCATTTAAAAGCCCGGCCTTGATCTGATCTTGCGTCGCACCTTGGGCAGCCGCGTCCCGCGCATAGGAGCGGATCGTCTCGGCGTTCATCTTGTCGGGCTGCGCTGCTTTTGCGGCTGCGGTCGCAGCGGCCTTGCCTGCGTAGGCTTTGCCGAGAGCTTCGTATGTTTTCGCAGCAGTCTGCTGCTTCTGCATGTTTTCAAACTCGGCGGTGTGAGCCATGACTGCGCCGGACATTTTGTTGGCGTTTCCCTTGGTGTCTTCGAGGGCTTTAGCGAGGGAGGTTTTGAATTTCTGGCCCTGCTCTCCGTAGTTGTCGGAGAGGCTCATCATGGCTTGGCCGGATGCCATGGATTGCTGCATCTTGGCGTTGTCTTGCTGGTTCTGTTCGACGCGTTTATTCACCATGCCCATGACGGTGTTGAACGAGGAGGTGAGGGAGTTCTGGAGGTTGGCGTTCCCTTGGGCGGTGATCTGGGAGGCGTTGTTGCCTGCGTTGGCGAGGATCTCGGCGGATCGGTCGGGTGTGGGGTTATATTGCATGGGGGGTCAGGAGTTGGTGGTTGAGGGTGAGGGAGACGGTGTCCATGTTGGCTCCGGTGGCGTTATGCCAATCGCGGAGGGATTGGCGGAGGGCTTCGAGTTGGGCGTGGCGGAACCATTGGGCGTCGGTCCATTTGTGGGTGGACATCCAGGCTTCGGCGGCTTCGGGGGTGGTGATGCCGAGGCGGTGCCAGATGCGGGTGCTTGCAGCGTGGATGTGGGCGGGGGTGGCGACGATGCCAAGGTGGTTGGCAAATTGCTCGAGGAGCAGGAGGTCGGTGGTGGCGTCGCGGTCGGCTGGGTTGACGCAGTGGTGCAGGCGTTTGCCGTCTCCTACGGGGAGGTCGTTGGTGAGGAGGCCGTTGAGGTGTGCGGTGTGGATGTGGCGGGGCGTGTCATGTGACTTGGGTGACATGACATGGCGGGCGTGGTCGATGGCAGCAGCGGCGTCGAGGGCTTTCTGGTCTATGTAGCGGGCTTGCAGGATGTCCACCACATCGCCGAGGTCGCGGCGGAGGCGTTGCCAAGTGCGCTCGGGGTAGTAGATGGCGCGGGCGGTGGCGAGGATGTGGCCTGCTTCGTCTATGTGAGCTTCTGCTGTGGCGCGGAGGTTGACGAGGGGGATGGAGAGTGGTCGGTAGCCGTCTTCGGCGCAGGCGTGAGCGAGGGCGACATCCGCATCGTCGGTGCAGGATTCCTCGGCATACCACCCGGCGATGATGCCGACGGGCTCGGCTCCGTAGCGGGCGCATTCCACAGCGCGGAGTGCGCCGAGGCTGCCTGCGCCGATGACGCGGCATCCCTGCTCAATGGCAAAGAGGATTTCCTTATGCCAGGGGGCGAGGCTTTGGTGGAAGAGGCCGTCGATGAGGATGAGGGTGTCTGGGCCTTCAAGGGCGGCGGCGGCGATGTCGCCTTGCTGCGCGGGGGGGCGGAGGTCGGCCTCGGCGGGGATATTGGCTGGGCGTGTGGGACCGAGGAAGATTTTCATTTGGCGGCGAGGGCGCGGCGGCCGGGCTGGGAGTAGTCGAACTTGTAGCCTTCGAGCGTGGGCACAATGACTCTCACCACAGAGCACGGGTAGTCGTGGGTGAACTCATAGACGAGCGGCTCGGGGATGCCTGCGGCGTCGAGTGCGGCACAGAGGGTGTCGATGTCCTGCTCAAAGGTATCGCTGGAGCGGTCGGCGTGGGCGTTTGCCGAGATGGTGGGGCGGCGGTAACAGTCGGCGAGAAAGGCGGCGTTGTCGGCGGCTTTGACGCGCTCGTAGCGTTCGTGCAGGAAATCGTCGCGGCTCCCAGCGATCCACACGGCGCGGGCTTGCACGGTCTCGGTGAGGGCGCGGGCTTGAGCTACGGCGGGATCGAGATGGGAAGCGTAGCCTTTGTGCAGGCCATGGCCGGATTCGCAGTCGATGAGGTAGCAGATGTAAGTGGGCACGCCGATGTCGCTGGTCACATCAAGCAGCACGGGGGTGATGTCTGCATCGCGGATGGTGCGGACGAGCCGGGCTACGGTGGCGTCGGTAATGGAGTCGAGGTCCACGCGAGGAGCCGAGGCGGGGCGCTCCTGGGCAATGGCCGTGGCATCCCGCTCGATGCACTCGTAGAGACCTCCACAGACGGCTTCAGCGTAGGTATTTCCAGAGGAGAGGCCATTGCTGGTGCTTGCAAAAGGGGTGGCTGCGAGGGGATGGCCTGCGGGGTGGCGGGCTTGCAGGGAGATGGCGCACGCTGGCACATGGGCAGGGCGGGCGCTGCGGATGCCTCGGGCTTCCGCCCAATACATGGGCATAGTGGGGTCGATGACGGCGCCGAGGAGGAGCGGCAGCCGAGTCTCGACGGCGTGGCCGAGTTGCGCAGCGGTGGCAAACATGGTCCGCACGGGAGCGGTCTCGCCGACATGGCGCTCAAAGCCTTCCATCATGGCACTGCATTTAGCGGCGGCAGGGGTTGCGCCTTTGCCGCTATCCACCGCCAGCACAATAGCGTCGGGCCGTATGCACTGAGCCACACAGACGCCGATGCGGTCGAGGCCGGTGATCTCGGCGAGGCGGGTAATGCCTGCGGCGTGGAAATGCGGGCGCATGCGGGCCAGAGTGTCCTCGGGCGTGCAGGCGCGGTGGGCTCCGTCTAGTCTGTGCTTGGTTACGACCATGCGAGTTCCATGCTGCGGAGCGTGATGCGGGCGAGGAGGCGGCGTAGGGGGGTGGTGATGCGAGCAGCAATAGCTTGTCCGTGCTGGCAGTAAAAGCGCAACACGCGGTCGCTGGCGCTGTGCAGCATAATGCGGCGGTAGCGTTGCCAGCGGGCAGTCTCTGTGCCGAATGCCGCCCGGGCAATCCAGCAGGCAGCGGCAGCGGCTCCGATCACGGCGCTGGCTCCCATAGCGGCTCCTTGAAGACCCATACCGGCAGCGTTGTCGGTGGCACGAGCTTGCATATAGGAACCTTGCAGGGAGGCGTTGTTGTTCTGCACCGTGTTCCAACGGGAATCGAGCATGGTGGCGTTGACGCCCGCCACATTTCCGGCCATTTGATTGGCGTTGTTGTAGGTGCTACCGATCATGTTGCCAGTTATTCCCAGAGTGGAAGAGCCCATTCCCAACCCCGGTTGAATGGCGCGGGCGTATGGGTCAACAGCAAGGTTGCCTTGCGCAAGCTGTGAGCGCAGGTTGCCTTGGGCAAGGGTGGTGTTTGCGGCTTGGCCGAGGAGTGAGCCTGTGCGGCCGAGGCGGGTGTCTCGGTTGCCGACAAGCATTTGGTTGGTATTCCCGGCGAAGTTGCGGCGCTCGGCTTGGCGGGCGGTGGCGTAGGCGTCGCGGTTGAGGACTTCGGCGGCGAGGGCTCCGGTGCCGGTGCCGAGTCCACGGGCGGACATGCCGGCGCGGGCTTGCTGGGTGGCGGCGCGTTCCTGCTCTGCGCTGAGGCTGCGGCCGAGGGCGAGGTCGCCTTCGGCTTGGCGCTGGAGCTCACGCTCGATGTCGGTGCCTTGGAGGTCTTGAGCCGAGGTGGCGGCTAAATCCGTGGTGCTTTTGGCCAGTGAACCTAATTCCGTGGCTTGTCCTTCGGCCGCGATGAGTTGGTCGGTGGCGCGTTGGGTGTAGGCGTTGTTGGAGGAATCCAGCTTGGAAGCCACTTTATCGACGGAGCCGAGTTGCAGGGTTTCCAACTTGCCATACGCGTCGATCTGGCTGCCGAGTTGCGCTTTGTAGCTTGACGCACCTTGAGTGTCGCCCTGCTTCATGAGCTTGGTATAGTCGATGGGCTGCGCTTGTGGTGGAGCAGCCTGCATCTTTGGCTTTTGCGCTGATGAACCGCCCATTACGCTATCCCCCTTTCGAGGCCGACGCGGGCGGCAAGTTTGGTCCATGGGTAGGCGTGGATGCGGAAGGCGTTGTGGCGGCACCAGGCGGCCCACTCATGCGGGCGGGTGGCGACGCGGAGGAACTCGGCGACGGGGTTGGCGTGCCCGGTCGCGGCGGCAAGCGGGACGAACCAGGTATTTGGAGGGAGGTCGTAGGTCATGGTGTTGGTCTCGGGGGAGTAGTGGGCTTCGTGGGCGAGGAGGAAGACGGTGGGCGTGCTGTGGACAAGGCCGTGGCGCAGGTGCCAGCCGAGGAGATCCTCGAAGGGCTCGGTGCTGTGCTCTCGCTGCCAGAGGATGGCTTTGTCGAAGGGGGTCATTAGGCTTTAATGCAATACAACATGGCGATGTTGTCGGGGCGGGTCTCAGTGGTGCCTAGGGGGCTTTGGCTGGAGCTAGTGAAGGTGTGCAAGTGGTCAATATTTGCGGCATATATTGATGAACCATTGTCGCCCGTGTGATTTGAACTAAACACAGGGTTTAATCCTGTTCCGCCTTGGCCAAGTCCTGTCCCCTTAATGTTGTGAGAGTGACTTGTATTTCTATCCATACCATCACTTGTTCCAGAATGCGTGTGGCTGATTATTGCATCTGCTTGCTTCTGTCCAAATGTGCCAGAGGCCGTTCCGTCCCTATTTGTTCCAGACCCGCGCACGAAATATCCGCACAGGTCGGGCACGCGGAAATGCGTCGTGCCCGTGCCTCCTGCACCATTGGTCTCGCCGTAGGTCGTTCCGATCACCGCAAATAATGCAGCGTATGTGCCTGTCTTGGAATACTCATTCCCATTGGCAGCCAGCCAGCCAGTTGGCACGGTGTTCATGGCAAATGCCATGATCGCTCCCGTAGGGACAAGAATGATGCCCGAGTTGAGCTTGGCTTGGGTCACAGCACCGTCGGCGATCTTTGCGGCGGTCACCTCATTGTCTGCCAGCGCCACGGTTGGCGTGCCGAGCAGGTTGAGGTTTGCCGGGGTGACGATTTCGTTGGAGGTAAAAACTTTTCCTGGGGTGACGGTTGCCATTGGTTAATTTAAGGTTCTGGTTTCTTGCGGAGACATGCCGGAGCGGGCGGCTTCGGCGGTGATGGTGCGGAGGATGGGGCGGCCAGCGGAGGTGCGGAACCGGAGATCGAGGGCGGTGGCCTTGCACCGGAGCGGGGCCTTGATGGTGTAGTCCTCGGTGGAGCCGCTCGCGTTCGTGAGGGAGGCGATCTGAAAGTCTTTGTCGTAGTCGGTGGTCACGGCATCGAGCGTGCAGGCCGCACCGTCATCGAGCACGACGCTGGCTTTAGCCCGCAGGAGGCGCTTGGCGTTGAGTCCGTCGAATCCATAGCGGCGGGTGAGCAGGAGGCCCGCCACATTGCTGATGCCGAGGCCGGAGGCGGTGTCATCCGCCCCGGTCTCTTGCTCATCGAGCAGAAAGAGCTTGCCTGTGGTGGTGGCGGCAAAGAGGCGGCGTTCGGTGCCGTAGTCCGAGACGAGCAAACGGTCGATTGAGAATCCGTAGGTGTCGCGGCTCTCCCATTGTTGGTTGAGCATGTTGAAAGCAAAGAGGCTGTTTGGCTGGGTGCTGGTGCCGAGTGGAAGGGCGAGGTAGTAGCGGTTGCCGTGGTAGATGCCGTTGCTCAGGTGCGCCGTCGTGGCATTGATGCCGCCTACGAGGTCGGCGATGGGGTCCGAGAGTGTCTGCGTGGATCCGCGCAGCTTGAGGTCGAATTGATTGTCGAGGCGGTAAACGCCATTGTCCGAGAGGAAAAAGACATACACGCCTGCGGTGGCGATGCTGCGGCGGGCAGAGCAACCGACCTCGTTGGTGAGGAGTTGCAGGCTAGACCGTCCACCGTCGAGGGTTACTCCATCCGCCCCGAAGACAGGCGTGGCAAGCCAGATGGATTTGCGGCAGAAGATGAGCACTTGGCCTTCGGCGTAGGGGTGCAGAGCTACGATGTAGTCGTTGCTCCCTGCATTAGCGCGGAAAGATTTGGAAACGGGATCGTAGGTCTCGGCATCGAAGACATCTGAAATGAGCAACTCATCGCGGTTGCGGGCGATGATGAGCGTGTTGTTGAGATAGGTCGCCGTGCTGGTGGATGGCAGGCGTGAGTAGGTGACGCCAAGCGGATGCGAGCCTTGGGCCACTCGGGTGAAGGGATTTGCCAGCACGCCATCCCACACCAGCGCGGCTTGCACCCGCTGAGTGATGATTTGCCCAGTGTCCGAGGCAGATGTAGCAGCGGGAACAGTGAAAGAAAATTGCGTCGAGCTGATACGCGTAATCTCAAAATCGGCCAGGTATCCCGCATTCGCCGCTCCGCTGATACGCACTACCTCGCCGGTCTGGTAGGGGTGCGTGCCCAGCGTGGTGGCTGTGGCCGTGCCGCTGGCCTGAGTGAGCGTCTGGAGGCGGAGGAGCGACTCCTCCCGAGTGCGGAGCAGGTAGAGCTTGTCAAAGGCTTGGATGATCTCGATGTCATCACCGGCCACAATGGTATCGGTGGTTGGATAAGAAATGGTTTGCAGGGCTGCACCGTCGCGCCACAGGTAGCAGGCGTTGGGCCCGGCGAGGACGATGTATTCATTTGAGTTGTCCAGGCGTGGGGAGCTGTAGATGCCAGCGCCGATGATACCGCCGGTGTAGGTATTTTGAATCACCGGCCCACGATTGGCGAGGAGCGTGCCGCTGGCCGATGCGCCGGGGTCGGCGGTCATGGTGTAGGTGAAGGCATTTGCTGCATTCGCGCCGCTTACCGTTATGTAGAAATTCCCATTATATTGCGGTTGAGCGGCTCCGCGAATGTTCACATAGTCGCCCGTGGCGTAGCCATGCGCGGTGAGAATAGCTGTGGCCGCAGTGCCCACACGAGTTATGGAGGAAATGGTTTGATCCGGCGCAAGTTGGAATGGCACCGTTACCGGGTCGCCGATGTTGCCGATGGATTCTGCCAAGCGCTTCGCGCCTTTGCGGGTCTGGGCCACGCCTCGGTCGAGGCGCATGTTTTCGGCGTATTGGACCATGCCCGCTTGCAACTGGAGCGGGTTCAAGCGGGAGGCCATGCCGAGGAATCCGGCGTCGCCTTCTACGATTGTTTGGTCATCGGGCATCTACCTTTAATTATGGGACAGCTTGTCAAGCAGGGCTCGTATGGCGGGGGCTTTGATGCGCGGCTCGTTGGCCCAGCGGCAGCGGTCGGCGATGTGCGCGGGGCTGTAGCCTTGGTAACGGAGGCAGGTCTGCGTGACGCGCTCGAGCAGGTGGGGCGGGATGCCTTCTACGGCAGCGGGCGGTTTGACGGAAATCTTGGTGGGTTTTTGCGTCGGTTTTGGGTCGGCTTTTTCGACAAGGCGGTAGCAGGTCACGGGGATGGCTTTCATGGTGGCGGCGTCCCACTCGCTGAATTTCTTCTCCTCAATATCTTTCGCGGTGATGGCGTCGGCGAGGTGGTCGCGGAGGTCGCGGGGGTTTACGCCGAGTTCGCGGGCTACTTGCTGGCGGGTCTTCCAACCTTGTCCTGGGGGAATCTGGTGCTTGGAGGCTTTGTGTTTATTGATGACGGCGGCGAAGGTTTTCATGGGTCTTTTGGTTTGAGAAGGAGGCTGGCGTAGCTGGTGCCTTCGTTGATGGTGATATTCGTCATCTGAAAGTTGCCGGTCTTGCGGCTGATGAAGCGGACGAGGTAGCCGTGTGTCCACTCGGTAGGGCGGGTGTTGGCGTAGAGGGGTTGGCGTTTGCAGAGGCAGCCGGGGTTCCACGCGCTGATGAGGCCGACGCCGGGTAGGTGCATGGGTTTGAAGGCGGCGCGGTGGGTGTCGAAGAAAACAATATTTCCTGCGGCCTTGGCCATGGCTTGGCCAGCGGCGTCGCGGGCGTTGGAGATTTTGTGGACGAAGAAGGCTTTGTCGATTTTCACCCAGCCCGGCGTGTCGCAGTCTCCGTGCGTCTGGCCTTGTCGGTAGTAGCGAATGCCTCGGTCTTTCAGTCGCAAGACATGCTCGGGGCAGAAGGTGCGGCGCAGCAGATCGACATCCTTGTGGTGGGCGAGGCGTTGGGTGAGCGCCCAGCGCTCCACGCGCCATTCATGGTTGCCCTCGATGTAATTGACCTCGGAGGGTCGAGCGGCATCAAGGATTTGGTCTAGGAGGGAGTTGGAAACGGCAACATCTTCTTCGTAGGAATCCTCGGTCTCGGCGACATAGCCGAGCGTGTGGTGTTCGGCAAGGAAGCCGCCGCAGTCAATAAAATCGCCGCCGATGATAAGTCTGTCAGGGCGGAGAGTGCGGAGGTCGCCGAGGAAAGCGGCCATGGCAGCAGGGTCGTGCTTGTTCCCGTGGACATCGCTGAAGATGACTTCCACAATGTCTCCCGTTCCAGCCTTGGATGTTGCCGGGGTGATCTTCTTGGGAGCCTTGGCAAAACGAGATCGCTCCAGAGCTTTGACCGTCTCGGAATGGGCGCGGCGCTCGGCTTCGAGCTGGGCGCGGGCCATGGCGGCATCGTTCTCGGCGGCGGTGACTTTGCTGGC
>Ga0214921_10003320_pt1 | contig 24800 bp, 20 predicted proteins | sample LL1505_MetaG_FD_177992 | JGI IMG/M metagenome (GOLD analysis project Ga0214921, IMG submission 177992) | Freshwater microbial communities from Lake Lanier, Atlanta, Georgia, United States - LL-1505 | ecosystem: Environmental > Aquatic > Freshwater > Lake | place: USA: Georgia | collected...
GTTTAAATTTGATCATTGAGATAATAAAATTTTATTATCTAAATGATTATAGTATCGCTCTATAATTGTAGTAATATTATTAATATACCATATTGTGGTATTTTAATATAAATAATTAACACAATCTAATGATCATATTAACTATTAACCATTTAATGATATTTAATATCATTAACCATTAATTATTAATTACTAACTATTCAATGATAGTATTACTTGATACCATTTTATAATAATATTATTATTCACTCTCATAATGATTTTATTATATTCCTTTCTTATGGTAAGCAATCGAGATGCTTACTCTATGAAGGCATATTTTAATAAATCAATTGGTAAAAAATAATATTATTGTAAAACAATATTGTCCGATAATATGATGTCCATATTATCTTGATAATATAAAATATTATCGAGATAATTATAGTATTACTCTATAATTGTATTTTATATGAATTACTCCATATACTTGTTATATATATAGATATTATTTTTTAAATATTTTAATATAATTTAATAATAATATAAAAATTAAGTCATGAAGAATTCATTATTAAGATGAGTAAATTATATTTGATGTCATACGGTTTATATCAACAGCTATGTTATGTAAAAGGATTTCAGGAAATTAATGGTGATACATATAGTAAATATATTGTTGGTGTTAATAATGTTGATAAATTTATTAATAATGAAATTAAAAATCAAATTCTAAATGCAACCAATATTGATGATGTTTTTTATATTTTGAATTCTAATAATATTCAATATTCACACGATTATGATATGTGTCAAAATTAAAACCAATGATGATCAAGCGTATATGGTTATAGTATTTATACTGAAATGTATAATGACTAATATACCAATATAAAAAAATTGATTTATAATATGTCTAATAATATTATTTAAAACATAATATTATTAATATATCATTATAACAAAATGTATAAAACTTTATTATCGTCAATGTATAATCGAAATATTTATAGAATTTTTAATAATAAAGATATGTCTACACAAACAGATGGTGTGGACGATACTCCGATAATAAATAACGAACCATTGAAAAGTGAAATTCAACAATCATTGAAAAGTGAAATTCAACAACCATCTAATGATGAAATTCAACAATCATTGAAAAGTGAAATTCAACAACCATTGAAAAGTGAAATTCAACAACAATCGAATGATGAAATTCAACAACCATTGAAAAGTGAAATTCAACAACCATCTAATGATGAAATTCAACAACCATTGAAAAGTGAAATTCAACAACCATTGAATAGTGAAATTAGTAATATAAAAAATATTAATAAAATGCCACTAATAATAGGTGTAACAGGTAAAAAATTCAATGGTAAAGACACATTAGGAAAATATCTATTTAAATATGGATATAAAAGATTAGCATTTGCGGATCCATTAAAAGACGTATTAAGAGATGTTTTTCATTTTAATGATGAACAATTATATGGTGAAGATAAAGAAAAAATAGATCCTTATTGGAAAGTGAGTCCGAGAACAATAATGCAATTTGTTGGAACTGATCTGTTTAGACATCAAATGAAAAAAGTATTACCAGATGTTGGTAATAATATTTGGATAGAAGTTATAAAGAGGCAAATATTAGAAATGTGGAAAACAAATCCGGATCAAAAAATTGTATTAACAGATTTGAGATTTCCGAATGAAATAGCTTTAATAAAAGAATTTGGTGGGATTATCATCCGTGTTAAACGTAATATTGATAAAAATGATAATGATTTTATAGTAGTCCATGAATCTGAAACATATATTGATACATTAAATGTAGACTATGATTTTGATAATAATGGAACTAAAGATGAATTATTTAGAAAATTTGACGATATTATTGCTACATTTAATTGGACCTAAATTATTTTTACCACTCTTCGGCATAATCACCAATAATCTCTGGTACTCCTCTTGGAAACGCATTTCCTTTATTACGAACGTCTATTAAATTAGAATTTTTCGATATTATTCTAGCAATCGCTGCTCGAGGATATCGTGGAGAAGGTGGAGGAGGCGGTATAAGGCTAACTCCAATATCACCTCTAAAAATGTTTTCATTCATTAATAATAATATAATATACAATATAATAAATACTACGTTCATTCCAATATCAGGACCAAACATTTTATTATCATCATAGTCTTTTTTTATAAAAAAAATTAAATTAGTAATCCCATATAAAATTACAAATGCGGTCGTTATTGACAATAAAATAAATGTTTTACTAAACGGTGGTGGTTGCATTCCGACAATAAAAATTCGTATTATGACTATAGAGACTAAGACAGTAGACAAATGTATGGGAACCTTACGTGTTGGTAATGATATATTATTGTCTTCTTGTGTTTTATTTTTTTTTGTATAATAATAAATTGACGTTATTGTACAGCTTATATGTATGATAATTAAAAATAAAAATAAATATTTAAACCTGAATTGCATAAAATATAATATTGTGTTATATTTTAATTTAATTAAAATTTTTTTTTATTTACTTATTCTTGAGGTCCTTCAGCATAATCACCAACAATATTGGCTATATCTCTTGGAAATGCGTTACCCCTATTAGCTACATCTATTAATGGTGCTTGTTTATAAAGTTTACGAGAAATTGCTTCTCTTGTATATATAGGTCTAGGTGCAGGAGCAACAACTGATAAAAGACTAAGTCCAATATCTCTCCTAATTGTATTTTCGTTAAAAAAAGAGAATATAACAAATGTTATAATACATATTATATGATATGTTATCATACATCCGAATACTCCAGGATCGTTAACAACTTCACTCTCATTCTTTGGTGATATATAAGAACCAACTTTGGTAATTGGATAAATAAATACTATAAAAATCAACAATACATGCCAAAATAATACAATTGATGTAGCGTTCCACATTGATGGACCACTTTGTATAAACATAACACGAACTAGCCACACTATACATACTATTGCTGTGAATGATGATGGCCAAAATGATATATTAACAGATTTATATACATCATCTTTAGTTTGATCTTTTTTTGTATAGTAATATATAGATGCAATTGAACAACAAATGTGTAAAATAATAAAGAAATAAAATAAATATTTAAACATAGATATATATATATCTATACTTTAATTAAATTTATAAAATAATTTGGTCCAATTAATATTTTAAATATTTCAATTTTACGATTACCACATCTTTAATCGCATCATATTTATATCTTATATTAAAACCTTTTTCTCCATATTCTGGACTTCTATCCTGAATTTCAAGTCCAAGTGCTTTTGACAATTCATCATCGTCAAAATAATCATCAAATAGTTCTTCATCATTATCGTGTGTTATCTTGATTGCTTCAAGTCCACCTTTATATTTATCATCTTTATCATAATATATAATGTCAAATACTTTGGTCATATTTTTATTTACAACAGTAGTATGTAATTCACCTCTAACAACTCTCCATTTCTCGTCTGGAAATAATATTCTTGCTATTGTTATTCCAAATGTTGGATTCCACCAATGACAAGCCGAAAACACCATATGAGATCTATAATCTGTTCTTTCAAACTCTTTAACATATGGCTCAAATATCTTTGTTTGGTAATCATAATATTCCTCATAACAATCGTCGTCTTTCATATTAAAATCTCTATCTTTACAGAAATCTTTGTATGATAACATTATTCCTTCTCTAACCAACTCCTTTCCTTTATCTTTTCTAAATTTTCCTAATACGTAACAAAACCACCAATCACTTCGACCATAAGAAGCTGGACATCTATTTTCATCATAGTTAGTATCTTTATTCCAGGCATTACCACTATCTATAAAATCATTAATTCCTTGACGAATACGTTGCTTAACAATAGGTAAATCTAATAATGGAACCACTTCTGTTAACCATTTATTTTCAAAATCATAATTCATATTTATATATAATTTATTAATTGTATATAAATTATGATATTTAAAAATCAATTTTTTATATAAGATGTATAACATCTTATATAAAAATATAAAATAATATGATAATCAGATATATCTTGCCAAGATCAATTTTTTTAATGATCATAATAATAATAATCAGATATCATCGCATAAAATGGATTTGATTTATTATAATCAATATTAATACTTGTATTGTGTAAGCGTTTTAATAGTTCTCTTTCATACATTGGTCCACTTAATGTTTCAGATACTTCTGAAGAAGTGTCTGAATCTGAAGAAGAAACTGGTTCAATACGGTTTGTTTTTTTACTACACGACGAGCCCATAATATTATATTTTTATTTTATAATATTATTGGTTGTTATTTTTTTTTTAGATTTATTTCTAAAATAACCAACAAAGATGTTGAAACAAATTTCAGATTATCTAAATCATCAAATTTATTATTTTCTATAATAGAGTCCAATTGATTACAAAAATATGGAAACGTACTTGTTTCTTCCATTTTTTTCTGTAGATCTTGTAAATCTATATTACCTAATGTATGAAGATAACTCGAAATGTTACTCATCCTCATATATAATGAATGAATCTTTAATTTACGTAAACAAAACGATATTTTTCTCGTTCTTTTATACACTATATTGTTATTTATATCTACATTCAATGGATCATTTACATCTCTATATTCTCTAATTATTTTTTCTATTTCCTTATAATCATATTTATTTTTTTGGATATCATTTATTTTTAGAGGATTTGGTTCATCGTTTATTAATACAATCGGATGGTTATTTTTTAAAGAATTATCTTCATCATCGTCTTCATTTTCTGATTTTAATCCTAATTCTGATTCTGATTGATTATTATTATTGTTATTGTTATTGTTATAATCGTCAATAAATTGATTGATATCACTAATTAACATTAAAATTGTATTTTTAGTAGTTTCACATAGATCATTATTAGATATATTGATATTGCTACTATTAAAATGTTCTAATTGAGATATATTCAAAATATTATCTTCACAAAAACTATCAAAAACATAATTATTCCTATTATATAGTTTATTTATGTTTTTTTTTAATGGTTCCATATATTCTTGAAATTCTATTACATTTAGAGTGGTTATTGATGTTGTTAATTGATCAATAAAATAATTAATATTATTCATCTATATATATAAATATTTTCTATATATTGTTATATATAATAAATAAAAATCAATTTTTTATGTTTAAAAATATTTATATATTTATATTGTAATATCAATAAGGATGATATATTTTATAGTTACAGCGTGTATATATAATAATTGTGAAATCAGAAAAAAACAATATATAAATGGTATTACAAAATTAAAAAACATAATAGCTAATAATGGGATTGATAATTATGAGATTATTATAGTTGATAATAATGGGGAAAGAAATACATTTTTAAATGATTTACATCATAAGGTATATTACACAAATAATAATTCAATACAGACAATTAATAAGGGTATTAAAGAATTACAAGACATTCAAGATTGTATCAATCATTATAATATTTGTGATGAAGATTTTATAGTTAAATTAACAGGTAGATATATATTACATGATAATAGTGAATTTATAGAGGTTTTAAAAAAGATTGAAACGAAGCCATATGATTGTATAATAAAATATGGTCCATTTTTTAAACCGGTTGATTATAAAACAAGAGATTGTATTACTGGTTTAATTGGAATGCGTTGTAAATATGTAAAACAAATAGAAAAACCAGAGGGTCCCCAAATTTGGGTTGAATGGAAATGGGCTTGTGTAACTTATTTGATTGATGATGAAAAAATTTATAAAGTAAATAAATTAGGTATTGATATATGTCCTGCTAGTAATATTTATTTTTCTGTATAAAAAAATTAATAATTTATAATATTATGTTTTACAATTACATCTACTACATAGATCTATAAATTTATAAACATCATCTTTATATTTTATTTGCTTGCTATATGTTCCGTAATATCTATTACATTTACAATTTTCATCACCATATGACCATTCCTTTATTATAACCTTTTTATTTTTATCAAATAATGCATCTAATATATTTTGGAATTGATTTTGTCCATACATCTGGTTATAATGTGATGGATCAACCATATATTTGCTTAAATCTAATCTAATTAATTTACCACATAAATTATCTGTATAATGGAAAACAGATATTTCAAGATCATCATTGTTCAATTTAACATCAAAACCTAACTTTTTATGCATCTCTGTTGGTTGTGCATTGTCCCATAATTCACGCATTAATTTTATTTTATCGTCAAAATCAAGATGTTCAATTGATATCATAATATGGCTTTTATTATATTATATTATTTAATAATCATTTTAAATATCAATTTTTTAATATGGCGGCCGCTATATTAAAAAAGAGATCGAGGCAAGATATACTCAGAAATATCTTGCCAAGATCAATTTTTTGATGTATAATATATATTTCAAACTTTAATTAATTTTATAAAATAAGATTAATGGATGTATCTACAGCGACCCATTTGATAGTGAAAACAATCTTCCCCTCTATTACATTTTTTGTTAATTTCTATTTCAATGATTTCTTGTTTGCTTTCATTAAAAATTTTTTTGTATTCACTTGGACTCAAATGAATTTTTCTTAATTTATTTAATCGTATTTTTGATCTTGCTTCAAATATTTTTCTATTATATATTTTTATATTTTTTTCATTGAGGGATCGGGAAACAAAGTTTCCCGATTCCGAGATCTGGGCTCCATCATCGTCCGCAATATTATTATTACAATTACTATTAGATTGACCAATATTACAATTAATTTTTTCTTGTAATTCTTTAGATGCTTTTGTCAGATTGTCAGATAACTCAATAATTTGTTTGTCAACAATAATTTTTTGGTGTTCATTTTTCAAATAAATATGAGGAAATAAATATTTTAAATAGCTAACGTGTGCAATGACGATACCTGCGATACTATCATTTGGATTAAACTTATTGTTTTTAAAAATTCCTTCTATTTTTTGTATCGCAATTTTTTCATCTTTTGTGTACATATTAATATGTATATTTGCAATACGAGGACCTATTGTATCATAATTGTTCTCCTGATTATAATTTGAATATCTTAAATTTGTATTTTGATTAATTTCTATTGATGCATTATATAACAATAAACCTTTTTTATGATCTCCTTTTAAATACTCATCAACAATAAAACCATCATCACTAATTGTTATTTTTTTATTATAATTCATTTCATCCATAATAATATTAGTTGGATCAACTTCAAAACAAAATTCTTCATTTAAACAACGAAGACCAATATATCTCATCTGTTCAACTGGCTCTATAACTGTATTATCATCATTATATACAAAATCATACATACTGCTACCTTCAGATGCACCTAATTGAAGTTCATAATTTTTACAATTATCATCACACACACAATTACATTTATCAATATCAACAAAAAATCTACAATTTAATGTTCTACATATACATCTACAATTACAATGTTCCAAACATTTTATGATTTGAATACTTTTATTTCTCCGTGTATGATGAATTGATTTATAACCATAACATTTACCATTATTTTTTATATTTAATTCACAGTTTAGTTCCTTACAATCGTCCGAATATTTATGACCATGAACATGCCCTTTACATGTTTCATATCCATTACATCGTTTCCTTCGATCATATCCTAAACATGGAACTCGTTTATTTATCACATAGTTATCAATACAATACTTATTTATACAATTCTCGTCAAAATAATGATTCATATGAATTTTTTTACATATTTTACACTCTATATCCATCGTTATATTTTTATGATAATAATTACATTCATTACAATTATAATCATATGGATGATCATCATGTTCTGATTTACATTTATCACAATTTTCATTATATTGATGACCTTTCTCATATGCAAGAAAAAATAAATATACATTTTGATCTTTATATAGATGCTCATATTGTTTTAATGTTTTATACATGCTCTCTAAATTTTGATCACTATAATTACCAAACAAGTTTTTTAAATCTACTGATTCAAATTTATTTTTGCCTTTTTTCAACATTTTTATAGATGGCACTTCTACAAAATTATCAACTATTTCTGTGTTTGACATAGCTAACATAACATATACTAATCATTTATCTAATCTTATATATAAACAATTAATATATCAATTTTTTAATATGGGCTCTATACTGATTTATTCTCTTTGATGTTGCACATCAAAGAGAATAAATCAGTATAGAGCCCATATTAAAAAAGGGATCGAGGAAAGTTATACTCTTGATTATCATAATATCTTATAAATTATATAAGATGTTAAACATCTTATATAATTTATAAGATATTATGATAATCAGAGATAACTGTCCAAGATCAATTTTTTTATTATATAATATAATATAAAAGTCGATAATATGGTCTATTATAAATTAAAATTAAGTTTAAAAATCAGTAGCTATATTGTTATCATTAATTTGACTTGGAATAGTTGGTTTCTTTCTAATTCGTTTCTTCTTGGGAGCATTTAAATCTATTTCAATATTATCATCATTTATTGTTGGTTTTGTTGTAGTGATAATAGATTGATTATTAGAATGTATGTCAGTAAGAATAACATGGTTATAAAGATTAGTTGTCAATTTATTCAGACAATTATAAAAATTATTAGATGTTAAATTAGTAATATCATTATGAATTAGATTAGAAATATTGTTAATTATAAATTTGTTATTAGATTGTATATTATTATAACCTTTAATATTAGTACAATTAATGAGTGTAATATCGTCACGAGATAATTTAAAATATTTATAAACTTTATCATCAGTCCATAGAACATTTAAGGGTGGTAGTGGGATCCATTTACAAGTAGATTCACTGATATGTTGTGAAATTTTTCTCAAAGATAGTAAGAAATTTGGTAGTCTACATTTTAAATATGATAACAAAGAATCTGCCTCATTTTTTGAGTTAACTTTAAATGCTATATAACTACCAGTATTTACTTCATCTGTATTACCTATAAAAATATTACCAAAACATCGTTTACCACCATTTGCTTCTGCTGTAATCACTTTATAAAAATTATATCCCTTTTTTAGGTCCTTCTTATGGATATATTTTACAAATCCTTTCTGTTGAGATACATAACATTTAACATAATCTTTAACATTAGATGAAATGTCATCAATAGTTTTTAATCGTATGTCATTAGTTTGAACATTAAAATATCCTTGACTCATATATAGTTGTGTAATTTTTGGATAATTAAGTAATTTTTGTACGATATTAAAAAATTTACCATCAAGAATAATATCAAAGTTATTAAATTTTACCATTGTTCCGTTAAAATCACATAGACCATTATATGTATCATCTATTAAAAAATAATTAACGCCTCCTTCTATACTTACTGTATTTCTAAAGATTTTTCTGGCATCATAAAATGGTTTAATAAATACAATATCCGTTCTATTTATCATCATATTTCTGAATTTATCTAAACCTTTACCTGTAGTAAACCATTTATTGGGAACAATAAATGAGAGGATAGAGCATTTATTTAAATAGAATTCGATAAATGTGTGATATAATGGAGATGCCGCATTATTATTATCATTAAATTGTTCGTTATATGGAGGATTACCAATTATAATGTCAAATTTATTGATGTTAAATTCTTTGAATATATTTATTTTAAGAGTATCTCCCTCATATAAATTTAATTTATATTTATTATCAATATTAAATAATTGTTTAATAAGATGGCAATTTTTTTTATTAAGTTCGCCCATAAAGAGCTGTTTTTCTAAGATATGTTTTTTTCTAAGTTCATAATCAGGAATTTTATTTTTTAATCCTTCTAATAATTTGTAAAAAATAGCGATAGGATAATTACCCATACCAGCAGCAGGATCATACCATTTTAAGAGTTCATTAGTCCAAATATTTTCGTTATATTTTTTGAACCAATAATCTTCTATGTCTTTTAACATACAATCATTAATAAAATTTATAGGTGTAAAAACTTCACCAAACTCTTTTTTCTCGAGGGATTTAGGTTTTAAACAATCATTAATTAATTCTAAAAGTTCGGTAGGTCGGTCGATTATTGGATCATGAGGGAGGAAATTCTGAATCTTCGATTCAGAATTTCTCCCCGAGTCGGGGCTTACTACCAACTTTGTTGGAAGTAAGCCCTCATGTATATTAAATTTATTAATAATATGTGAATAGTTATCCATATTATTGATAATTGAAATAGTCTTATATTAAATAGTTATAAAAAAAATATTATACAGATTTTTCTAAATTGTCTATAAAAAATTATTTTTTTGGAAAAATTTAGTCATTGTTTTTCTATGCTGTATTTCAATATGATCTAAAAGTTCTCTATATGACCATATAATCGGTTCTTCGTCTAGCTCATCTTCTCTATCTATTCCACACATACTAAATGCAAATGGAGAACTTGTATTAATTCTATTTATATAAACTGGAAGATAATAACCATCTTCATGATTAATGTCTAGAAACCACATCATACTAAATTCAGTTTCACCATTATTTGGATTATCTATATATATATTTCGGTATTCAAGATACCACTCTTCATCATTATAGTCTCTCATCAAATTGTAAATTTTATTGTTATATGATTTACTAATATGCGGTTTCAAATATGATTCATATAACGATTTATTTAATGTACCGTCTCCTACTGGCCATTTCTTTTCATCAATATTTAGTCCATTTAAATACGATTCATCTTCAATTAATCTACCATACCATTTATTCCTTGTATCAACAATTATTTCGTTAATCATAAATTTATACCATTATAATTGTTCTATAAGTCATTAATCAATATATATATCAATTTTTTTAATATAATAAAATATAATATAATATAATAAAAAAACTGTTATGATCCAAATAAATTGTTTGTTTGAAAAAACATAGTCATTGTTTTTCTACGTTGTATATTGATATTTTGAAGAATATCTCTAAATGACCATATATCTGGTTCTTCATCCTCTCTATCCATTCCACATCTACATAATGAATATCCTGAACTTGTATTTATATTATCAATGAAAATCGGATGATAACCATCCTCCATACTATTATCATCTATATCAAGAAACCACATCATACTATACTCAGCAATACCATCTTTTGGATTATTAATACCAATACATTTATATTCTATATGCCATTCATTGTCACCATAATTTTGCGTTAGATTATCAATCTTATCATTGTATGACTTACTAATATGTGACTTCAAATATGTTTTATAAAATGATTTACCTAACATACCTTCACTAACAGTCCATTTCTTTTCATCAATATTTAGTCCATTTAAATACGATTTGTCTTCAATTAATTTACCATACCATTTATTCCTTGTATCAACAATTATTTCGTTAATCATAAATCTATATCATTATAATTATCAATAAATTTACAATGGTATAATAAATCAATTTTTTTTATTATATATATATATATATATAATGGGTAATAGTCAGTCCGATACAGGGAGTGCAAGTGCGAGAGTAATCGATATAAATTATGATTTTTCGGGAATGGAATATGATATGTTTAAACAAATATTAACTCAATTTAGTAAATTAATAGATTCTAAACTAGGATCAATACAAATAATATCAGAATATAGACAAAATTTATCAGATGAAATATATAGTATGATAGATGAGTTTGTTATACAAAAACATATTATACGTCTTGACTTATATGAGAACAGAGATAAAACAATAACATTACAATTTCCTAAAGATACAACTGACATTATTAATTATTTGGTATTTAGTCATACTGCTAGGTTTAAACTAAATTTGGGAATTCTACTTAGATTAAAACTTAAATTATTTTTCTTTATTGTATTTCTTAAATCATTAGAGAATGTTGAAATTGTCACTGATATTATTGTTCAATTGACAGATATGTTGCAAAAATTGCCTGATATGATTCTATTTCACAAAGTGAAAGATACACATTTATTATTTCCACTCAAATGTAGTCCATCTTTTTATGATTTAACACGTCATATTACTGAATATAGAAATCATATTAGTGATATACCATTAAAAATATTAATGAATCAGCCTTCGTTTTTAGAATATCCAGATATATATGAAAAAGAAAAACTCTTATTGGTTAGAAATATTAATTTATATTATCCGTTCGTCCCAATAACATCTGATGGCCCTATACCATATTTAAGTGATAATATCTTATTAGATGTAAATGTAATAAATGAAAAATATTATTTGGAAGAAGATAAAGATAATTTTTTTAGAGCAGTTAGTAGAGTATTAAAAACTAAATACAAAGATGACACAAATTTTGATTATACAGTAGATTTTTTGAAAGAGGTATATAAAGTTGACGAGGTACATGTAGATCAGCCATATAATTATGCAGCCATCATTAACAACACCGTATTGACAGAATTTGGATATACTGTGGTTATTTTACATCTAAATTCGGCTGGATCGATTTCTATAAAAATCGGTGAACAAACACAATTCAGAAACCCAACAAAAGAAATACTCGAAAATCCATCGCAAATGTTTAAACCAATATTTTTATATGATTATTCAGCTGAACTAACTAATAGTAATTATTATTTACCTCTGGACCATATTGGTAATGATACTTTTCATATTTTAGCCTCCCCCCATGATTATCCTATATTAGATTCCAGAATGAACTTTATGTTAAGATGCTTTAATTCTCCGCCTAAAAAAGATTTGAATTTAGACAATATATTATCAACAAATGAATTCAACGAAGATAGACAAATATTTATTAATTATTACAATGAACATCCTATGCATAAAAATGCTGAAGCTGCTCACCCAAACCCTCAGGATGATGATGAGAGAGCGAGAATGGGAGAAAGGTTAATGAAAATAGATTCATTAAGAGTTTATAATGCCTTACCTCAAAGTCACAAAAATGTTGGAGATAAAGAAGAAGATAAAGAAAAAATTGGTTTTGAACATATAAAAGAATCATTTAGGATGAAAAATATAATACAAAGAAATGTATCACCACAATCATTGTCATCATCATTTTTACCAGCACAATCAGCAGCACCATCAACTTATCAAGTCTTTGATGATACTACAAGTTTACAACCAAGAAATGCAGCAGCAGCAGCAACATTAACCGATACTCCATTTTTACATCCTAAAGAACTTACATCATCAGAATTCACAGATGATACCCATTATTTATTTTCTGGTTCAGAACAAGAGGAAAAGGAAATATTAATACATTATTACAATAATCATGATAGTGTTCTAAATCCGATGTCTACTCCTTTAGTCCCTAAGGATGATAATGAAAAAGCTGCTTGGGGAAAAAATTTAATGATGAAAGATGCGCATCAGTTTTTTGATAAAATACCTGAATCTCAAAAAGACCCAAATTTTATGAATTTTATGGATCCAGGTGATAAAATTGTATATGCTTACAGGATGATGATAGAACTTTATAGGAAAAATTTATGTAAAAAATGTATTACCTTACCGAGTCCAATGAAAGATGTTATTGATAAAACATATCCAGAAGCAATTATATCTGAGGAAGAATTAAGATACATTATCCAGAACCAACCAGTACCAAAATATGGAGACTACCGGGATGAGTTTAGTTTTGTGTCAATTCCATTTAATGTATATGTTATGTTGTTATGTAGAGATGTTGATATGAGACTGCTTAAAGATTATCTATTTTCAGGTATACCAGATATTAGATCAGTAATTAATTTATTAAAAACCAAAAATATTAAACTGATACCAAAAGTAATTCCAGATATTGAAAGATTAGTTGAATTAAAAAAATTAATTAAATGTGTTGCTGAAAAAGCAGTATATAGGGATCCTCAAATATATAGATCTATTGATCAAGAAAATCTTGAAATAGGCAAAGTATATAAATTATTTGTATATATTGAGAGTCATCTTATTGATAGAACTGAAGCAGGATCACCTCAATCATTCGATGATAAAGATATGGAAATCCATGGTGTTAGTCAGAGGAAGCCATTACTAAACGGAGTAATGATATACGCAAGATTAGTTGGAAAATCAATGACTCTCAAACATAGATATGGATACTCTAGCCATATAATTGAAAATCATAATATGTGTCTACGATTTGATGTTATAGAAAATATGGGTGAAAACAAACATATTACATTTAGATATATTGATATATATATAGCATTCAATATGGATACGGGATATCATTTTAGAACATATGATGACGGTAATTATGAAAACACATATTATGTATCTAAATTTTTTCATGAATTATATGAACATTCCCTTACCCAATACACCCCCTCTCCTAACCCACCTAACCCAAATGAAATTATTTTTAAAAATTATTTTTTGTATGCATTAATTACGGATGCTGAAGAACACATTGCTTCTAAATTATATATTAGTAAATCATTTGCTAATAAAGAGTTAATGGATCTAAAATATCAATCTTCGTCTAATTTGACAGCACAACTACCAAAAGATATTATCAAAATCATAATTGATTATTATTCTGCAGATCCTATTAATATTAAAATTGATCATCAACTATTGATGAATCCAGAAGACCCAATACACAAAGGTAATCCACCAATACCCCCTGATATCATCGAAACAATTCGTATATATTATTCTGGCGATTTATGTTCATATTATTCTAGATACGGAGTTCCAGCTCAACCAATAAATCGATGCACTGTTGACGCATTAACTTTATCTAGTATGTCAAATCCATTTAATCAAGAATTGGAACAAAAAACGGAACTAGTCCGAGAACAAGCACAAGCACAAGTACAAGCACAACCATCAGATATTATTATTCTAGATTATACAACATTTGAAATTATACGTCGACACCAACCATCTAGATCAACATCAGCACTAAAAATTGAACAATTAGATGGTGGCGCTTATAAAAAAAAATATATTAATAATAATTCTGATTTCTTCTATCATTGTTTCTAATTTTTAATTTTTAATTAGTTGCAATATTATATACTAACAAACCATTTCTTTTCATCAATATTTAGTCCATTTATTCCTTATCAATCACAATTTCGTTAATCATAAATTTATACCATTATAATTATCAATAAATTTACAATGGTATAATAAATCATTTTTTTTTTATTACATATATATATATATATTAATGGGTAATAGTCAGTCTGCTACAAGCGAAAAAGCAAGCGAAAGAGCAAGCGAAAGAGCAAGCGATACAGATAATGAGTTTTACGAAATGGAATATAGTGTATTTCAAAAAAAAATAACTGAATTTCAACGTTCAGTTTCATGGCAATTAGGTGAAATCGTAATAGGGGATTTATATGCTTCACAAATTCCATCTCTCATCGCATTAAAAATCAAATTCGAAAAATACGTCTTTTTCGCAACAAACACCATGTATGGTAATGAACAACGTCAACATTTATTTGATAATAGAAATAAAACAATGATATTACAAATGTCTGGATTTAGAAATATTATCAAATATTTTTTAGACATCACAAGTCAATCAAAATATATGAGTTATAATCCGTTTCCATTAATTATTTTAAAAATGATGTTATTTTTCTTAATTGGATTTCTTAAATCATTCAGTATTGAGATTGTTAAATCATCTACCCATATTATTGATTCATTAACAACAATGTTACATAAACTACCTGATATGATTTTATGGTACAAAGTAGGAGATCAACATTTATTATATCCACTCAAAATTAGACCATCTTTTAATGATATAATAGGTCATGTTATAGAAGAATATAAAAATCATCTGAGTGATGTACCATTAAAAATATTAATGAATCAGCCTTCGTTTTTAGAATATCCAGATATGTATGAAAAAGAAAAACTCAGATTAGTTAGAGATATTAAATTAATGTTTCCGTTTGAGCCAATTACATCTGATGATTTAGAACCATCTTTTAGTAGTAACCTATTATTAAACGTAAAGGAAATAAATGATAAATATTTTTTGAAAGAAGATAAAGATAATTTTTTCAGAGCAGTTGAACATGCATTAAATATCCAATATAAATATGTCATCACATTAGAAGATTTGAAAAAGTCATATAAAGTTGATAAAATATATGGAGAATATGATTATAGTACTATTTTTAATAGTACCGTTCTAGACGGTTTGTGTACTATAATTTTTATTTACAAAAATCGACTAATAAAAATTGGTACTAAAACAGAAGCAGAAACAAAAGAAATACTAGACTCAAATCCACAACGAATCACTAATCCAATATTTTTATATGATTATTCATATTTACGATATGATACTCCTAATAGGTATCGTTTTTTACCTCTGAGACATACAGGTGATGGTGTTTTTCATCTTTTAGGCACACGAACGCCTTTTATAAAAAAATTAGATTCTATAGAATTTCCACAAAGACGCATAAATCCTCAGCCTATATCAGAAAAAAAATCACTTCAAGATGTATTTAATTTAGACCGTTTAGAATCTAAAGAATGTTTAGAAGTAAATAGTGATCTAAGCTGTACAAGTTCTCCTGTAAAACCATCAGCAGCATCTGAAACCCCTTTTTTACATGCAAGTTCTCTAACAAAACAACATTTTTTTTCAGATGATGAAGAAATTGACAGACAAATATTTATAATTTATTACGATAATCATGATAGTGTTAGAAAACCGTCATCAGCGTCTAACCCCCCTAAGGATGATGATGAGAAAGCTGCACTTGGAAGTGTGTTAATGATGAATGATTCGCCTCAATTTTTTAAGGATTTGCCTGAATCTCTAAAACCACCCGAGTTTATGAAATTTATGGACCCTGGAGAAAAAATAATATATGCTTTTGAAAAAATGAAAGAATTATATAGGAGAGATTTATGTAGATGTAATGGCCTAAAACTAAATCCATTATGTAAGACATGCACTAATACTAATTTATTGAATCCGATCGAAGATCATATTGATACAACATATCCAGAAGTAATTATATTTGAGGAAGAATTAAGAAACGCAATTCGTCCATTAGATGATATGTTCCAAACAAATCACTATGGTATATATGCAAAGGCGCTTATGTTATTACGAACTAGAAATATTGACCTAGTGCAGCTTGAAATAGATTTATTTTCAGTTATACCAAATATTAGATCAGTAATTAATTTATTAAAAACCAAAAATATTAAACTGATACCGATGATACGTCCAGATATTGAAAGATTAGTTGAATTAAAAAAATTAGTTAAATTTGTTGCTGAACATGCAACATATGTGGATCATAAAATACATAGATCAATTGATCAAGAAAATCTTGATGTTGGCAAGACATATAAATTATTTTTATTTATTGAATCACGTGGAACAAACAACAGCAATCCTCTGGAAGAAGAGATAACACATGTTAGAAATAGTCACTTAACTGACGACAAATTATTAAAAGGAGTAATGATATACGCAAAATTAATTGGAAAATCAATACCGATCGAATACAAATATGGAATTAATTCTAATGAAAATCATAATATGTGTCTCCGATTTGAAGTTATAGAAAATATTGGCGAAAATTATGATGTTAAATTTAGATATATTGATATATATTTAATAATTAGTCGTACACGCGTGTATTATGTATCCCAATATTTTCATCAATTACATTCATCTGATATTGATATACGACGCATGACGTTTGATACAAAACCATATAATCATGGATTATTAGCGGCAATTACTGATCCTGAACCACATATTATTTCTAAATTAAGTATTAGTAAATCTGTTGTTCTTGAAAAATTAACAGATCTAACATATACATCATCAGATGATGGCCCATCTAAACAACTACCAATAAATATTGTAAAAATTATTTCTGAATATTACTCTGAAGATCCTGTTTTAATTAAAACAGATGATTTAAAATTGATGAATCCAAACGACGGTGGAGACAATCCTAATCCATTGCCTAAAGTTATCGTTAAACTTATTAGTAGTTATTATTCTGGTAATCCACATTTATTTGATTGGGGATATTCTTTTGCGTCTAGTATTGAGCGAATGATTCAAAGATTTAATTTAGTTTATCAATTCCCAAGACCATCTCTACCTATAGATCATCCAGACCGTGCTGTCGATGTTTATAGACAAGATTATAGAAAAAGTGCTTTGGCTTTATCTGATCTATTTAATCCACCTAATCAATCAATGCGTCCAAATAGACGATTATTAAAACCTCAGGACTTTATTAGGGATCATCCACATCAAGTAGAACTTGAACAAGCACACGCACAAACACACGTACAATCATCTGACACAATTGTTATTGATCCTAATACATATGAAATTATATCTCAAAAACCACTACCTATGACACCAGTAGAAGAATATGTAAAACTAGATAGATCCGCAACTGGTAAGAAAAAATCACGTGGATTATGGTTTGGAGATACGGTTAAAATTAAATTAAACGAAAATATCGGGACTATTCAAGAAATATTTGAAGACATCAATTCTGGTCATTTATTTTATGAGGTTCGACATATTAATCGCGACGGAGAAGATGATACCTATATGGTGAGAGCAGAATTCTTAGAGAAAATGCCTGTTGGTTTAACTACAACGTCAACACCACATCAACAACTACAATGGGCCATGTCGGCACCACCTCAACAACCAGACGGTGATTTAAATATTAGAGATACGGTTCGATTATTACGAACCGGCGAAACTGGGACTATTAAAACAATAACAATAAACCAAGATGGTATTAGTAAATATGATGTTGTCTTTTCTGACAGAACTGAATATGGACTTACAGCACCATTATTACGAAAAATAACTGGTCTAACAATTGAACCATTAGATGGTGGTGCTTATAAAAAAAAATATATTAATAATAATTCTGATTTCTTCTATCATTGTTTTTAATTAGTTGCAATATTATATGTTAAAAATTTAAATCATAATCATCTTCTGTTTCGGATTCAAAATGTTCATTTTCTATATCTTTATAATAATCATCATCATATTCATTTTCATCATCCGTATATTGGTTTTTACAATTTAATAATTTTTTTGAAATAGCACATATATGGTTACCAGAACCACTAGTCAAATTACGAACAGGGTTTTGAACTATATTCTGAACTGTATCTTCATCAGTATCATTATTTATATCAAGAGACATCTGATGTTTATATACACGAGAAACATAATGACGAAAATTCTCAAATCGTAGCTCCTCTCCTTCTCTCATTAAAAAAAGTGTTCTAATTTCTGGTGTAGGAGTGAATAATCTACGATCAATACGATCTATTAATCCATTATTTTTAATATATGCATATAATAATACTACTATTTGTGTTCTTGGTATTAATTCAGATGGATCTAAATTTAAAAAAGTTGCTAAACTTAATGGTACTTTAGTTGGTTGATTAAAACCAATCAATGGTATTCGCCTCGACACTTTAATTGGACGAGTTATAACTGTTTCTTGGTTCAAATTATTGTTTGTTCCTTCATATATAAAATCATTTGTTTGATTAATATTAGTTGTTATTCCATGATGTCTATATATACGAGAAATATAATGTTGAAAATTTTCAAATCTTAACTCCTCTCCTTCTCTCATTAAAAATAGTGTTCTAATTTCTGGTGTAACATTCATTAATCTACGATCAATACGATCTATTAATCCATTATTTTTAATATGTCTATATAATAGTTCCGTTATTTTTCTTCTTTTTAATGGTTCATCTGGATTTAAATTTAAAAAAGTTGCTACACTTGATGGCACTTGTAATGGTTGATTAAATGATGATCTCCTTCTAATTGCTGCCATTAATATATTTATTGTTATTTAGTTATATGAATAATACAATTAAATATCAATTTTTATATATATAAAACCAATATAATATAATATATTATATTATAATGGCTCTACAATCCAATTTATTATATGATAATAAACCATTTAATCGTCAAAATATTGAAGAAATTGACGATACATTATTGGCTGCTGAACTATATAAACCATTATATATAACGTCTATTAAAATTTCATTGGTTGCGTTTTTAATAACCTCTACCGACCGACGAAATTTTAAAACAAAAATATATAAAGAATATGTTGAAGATGCATTGAAATGTAATATAGATCCAAATAAATATTATGAAACATTGTTAAACAGATTATCACCATATGCACGAAAAAAAGAATTTGAATATCTAAATATTAAAGCCAACTCATTAGGTGTATCTTCTGACAAATTAATGTTATGTTTTGCATCCGAAATTGCACGATGTATGAATCTAATAATAAAAAAACAAAATATATTAAAAAATATTAATTTAGATCCTCCATATATTGAAACTGAAACTGAATCTGAATCTGATTTTGAATCCAGCATAAAATTATTATCTGTATCTAAAAAAAAAGTTCGATTTAATCCTGTTGTTGCAATCAGGTCCATATATGATTAGTTTATTTTTTTATAAAAAAAGTGTTGTAATGTTATTTAATTTATAACTTTCATCTTCTTGAGAGCATATAATTTATTTATATCTTGGGTCACATTATTTACATATTTATATGAATCAACACAATTAAAAATCGCAAGCTTACAAATATCATCGGTTTGGACTTTTACATATTCCAGATTATTCCCATCTAAACTCACTGCTACTTTACAAATATCTTCTGTTTGATTATCTACATATATAAATGTTGATGGATCTCTTCTTATAGCCATCATACATACATCTCTCGTCTGATTTCTAATATATTGTAATGAAAATGGATCCTTTTGAACTGCCAATTTACATAGATCTTCATTTTGATTTTTAACAAAATTAATTGAATAAGGATACGATTCAACAGCTAATTTACAGATTTCATCAGTCTGTTCTGATACATATTGCAATAATTTGGATTCAATATCTAATTCATAATTTTTATGTTTTCCATGATATTTATTTATTAATAATTTACAGATATCATAACTTGGACTCTTTATCGATGTTAATATATTGTAACATTCATCTGCTCCATCTATCGCAATTTTACATAGTTCGTCCGTTTGAACTTTAACGTATTGTAGAACACACCACGTATTCTCAACAGCAATTTTACAAATATCATCTGTTTGGTTATCAACATATTCTAAAGCAATACCATCTGACTCAACGGCCAATTTACATAATTCATCTGTTTTGTCTATAACATATTTTAAAGAACATCCATCTTTTTGAACTGCTAATCTACATATTTCATCTGTTTGAATTCTCACATATTGTAAAGCAAAACCATTTTGTTGAACTGCTAATTTACATATTTCTGGTGTTTGAACTATTACATATTTTAAAGCATAACCATTGTTTTGAACTGCTAAACAACATATCTCTTCCGTCTGAACTTTCACATATTGTAGAGCCATACCACTCGATTGAACCGCTAATTTACATATTTCTTCCGTCTGACTATATTCATCAATATATTTTAATGCATCTCCATATATTTGTAAAGTATTTTTACAGATCTCTTCTGTTTGTTTCCCAATTAATTTCAATACATCCCAACTATATCCAATTGCATATTTATATAAATCATATGTTTTATTTTGTACATACTGGATATTATTTGGATTATGTTTAATCGCAAGCTTACATAATTCGTGTGTTTGATTCCTGATATATTTTAATACATTTCCCAATCTATCGTTCTCTATCGCAAATTTACATAATTCGTCTGTTTGATTACGAACAAATTGTAAAACTGCTCCTCCATGTATTTTTATTGACGCTTTACATAATTCATCTGTTTGATTTATTACGTGGTGTAAAAATCTATAATTTGACATATTATTTGTACTGTTAGAACCATTAGAATTATTAGAATTATTAGAATTATTAGAATTATTAGATTGTTCCTCATTATTAATTTTATTTAATAGTTCACCATATTTATCAATAACATTATTACACATCTTTAATTGTTCATCAACATCAACATTAATATTAACATTAGAATCAGAGTTAGAATTAGAATTAGATTGTTGCATTATACTGTATATAATTATTGTTATATTTTATATTATTAATTAATATAAAAATCAATTTTTTCAATCACAAAAATATATTTTATTATTATATATATATATATATATACATATTATGGAATCAGATTCAGCAGCCGCAGCATCAGCATCATCATCATTACCAGATTTGACCGAGCTATTTATAGACGCTCCAACAGCCGCTCAAATAGCAGCATCAGCAGCCGCACCAGTAGTGGTCATTAAACAACCAAATCTTGATATAAGTCAAATGTTTGAAAGACATAAACAATTAATTATTGATTTTTTATCAATATATATTATGTTTAAACAAAGAGATGCTACGGTATATAGTGAATATCATACAACCCAAATTGATGAAATAGGTATTAATCTAAAATCTGATTTAATAAAATCATATAGGGAATATATTGAACCATTCTTGCAGCAACAATCTGATAATTATTTACAAGAGCTAAAGTTACGTATAGTAGATATTACAATAGAATATATTGAACGAGTGGTTCGTCAAATTGTTTATATGGGTAAAGATAGACCAATACAACGGCCGCCAGTTCCAATTGCTGTTCCAGAAAATGTATCATCATTTAGTGTTAGAGGAGCCTCTATTGATTTGAAAAAAATATCATGGACCAGAAGTGTTTTCATTAATGACTATATTAAAAAAAATGTTGGAAATAGTTTAACATTTGACCAAGTTGTTAGATTAATTAATGCTGGACATTTTGAATCAGATTGTTTACGATTCATTCGTTTAATTGCATATCTTAAAAGAATGCAAGTGGATGTTAGATCTGTTGAAAGATTTTCATATACTTTACACGATTTTTCTGATATTGAAGACACAGCTAATTATAAAATTTTGTGTGCATCATCTGGTATTGAAGTTTTATTCCAAAAACTTGGTGATAAAACTATTCAATTAACTCCTGATAGGGATATTAACGTATATAATACTGATGGAGCACAATGGCTTATATCTATTAATGACCATCCTGATTTATGGTTTGGTTTTACTCGTGAAGGAATTAAAGCATTTAATAAAAATGATTGGACTGTTTTTGCTCTCAACGCTTTTAAACAAGAAATAAACACAAAAATGGATTATTATGAGAGAATATTTACGGAACAAGAACGCAACTTACAAAAATCAGAAATTCCATTACATCGTATAAGTAAACAAATACGTATTAAAGTTGTTGAATCTTTCAAATCTGTTATTGATCGAGGATTGGTTCAATTATTAGATGCATCTTGGAACGCATATACATTAAATGAACTTAAATTGATTAATTATAATGGCAATTTAAACTACAAAGTGGGCGATGAATTGCAAATTGTAACTGCACCTGATACTCATATAAAACTTGTAGGTAAAGTTGGTGTTGTGTCTAAAGTTGTTAAAACAGCGGATGGATCTAAAAGATATGAATTAAAAACCAAAACAGGTCAAAATATTGCATCTTTTTTAGAAAAAAGATTAATTGTTTTTAAAATTTATGAAGGAGCTGCTAGTAAAGCAAGTCCAGGAGGGTATTACTCCAGTTCTTTTATACATCATTGTTATTAAATATCATCTAAAAAAAAATAAGAATAGTTAACCATAATATTAATCAATATTATGGTGATTCACTAATAATTATTTTGTAATGTTAATATATAATTATAATATATGGACGAATATTTAAATATATTAAAAAATATGATTGATAAAAAAAATATACAACAATTTTGTGTTTTTCCTGATGTTAAACCATTTAAAATTATTAAAAAAGAACGCGACGAAATTAAAGAAGTCATAAAAAAAAATCCTAAAAAATACGCAGGCAGAAGAGTAGCAGTTATCACATTGGTTGTTGAGAAAGACGGATTAAAAAAAAATGATGACGTTTTTTCTATTAGTATTGCAATTAACAATATTGACGATAAAGGTAATGTCGGTAAAACTTCTAAAGATACATGGAGAGTTTCAATAAGATATATGGCGGATGATTTAGAAAAACATCCATTCAAAATGACAACAGTTGAAAAACTTGTTAAATTAGTTGACAAGAAACTTCTTGTTTCAGATTTTGGTGGTATTTCATACAAACAATTGGAAGAAGATCTCGAAAATATCCGTAATTCAGTTGCTAAAAAAAAATCAAGTAGAACAAAAACATCTAAAAAATTATCTAAAAAATCATCTAAAAAAATATCTAAAAGAACATCTAAACGTGCAAAAAGATATTAAAATAGTATTTGTTATATATAAAAAAAACATGATGTTATCAATCAATATTTGTTAAATCAGTTAGTTCATCTTCTTCATCAGAACCACATTCTGAATCCCTATCAGAATTTCTGTCAGACGCACATTCTTCTTCCGCTTCTTCTTCCGCTTCTTCTTCCGCTTCTTCCGCTTCTTCTTCTTCAGCTTCTTCTCCAGCTTCTTCTCCAGCTTCTTCTCCAGCTTCTTCTCCAGCTTCTTCTCCTGCTTCTTCTCCTGCTTCTTCTCCAGCTTCTTCTTTAGCTCCTTTTTCAGCTTCTTTAGTTTCAATAACTAATTTGTTGTCAAATTGATTATTGTATCTATCTAACAATGATTGTTCAATTTCTAAATTATTAATTGGTGT
>Ga0214921_10003321_pt1 | contig 24787 bp, 22 predicted proteins | sample LL1505_MetaG_FD_177992 | JGI IMG/M metagenome (GOLD analysis project Ga0214921, IMG submission 177992) | Freshwater microbial communities from Lake Lanier, Atlanta, Georgia, United States - LL-1505 | ecosystem: Environmental > Aquatic > Freshwater > Lake | place: USA: Georgia | collected...
GGATTTAAATCTTCATATATATCATGACCACCAAGATGGAAGTTTCGGTCATTATTGTTAATTACAACACCACCGATTTGGTGCTGCAATGTATTGCTAGCTTAAAAAAAAACGTCCAATTATCCTTCGAAATTTTGGTCATCGATAACGGAACTGAAGCCGAAGCAAAACGTATGCTGCATGCCATGCATCCCGAAGTGCAGTATCACGCGATGGGCTACAATGCGGGTTTTGCGCGTGCCAACAACGTGGGGATAACCCTTGCACAAGGTGCATATGTACTCCTTTTGAATTCCGACACTTGGCTCGAAGAGGACAGCCTATCGAAAATGCTGGAATTTTACAGGGAAAAAGAAATGGCCAACCGCATCGGTTTGCTTGGTTGCCGATTAATGGACCCTGATGGTACGTTGTTGGTAGGAACCCATGCTAATTTTCCTTCCTGGAAAAAAGCGCTTCACGCGAATCCCTTTTGGATTGTATTGCAACGTGTCATTCGACGAAAACGAAACAACACAATGAACATCAACCAGGTCCATCATACCAACCATCCCGTTTCGGTGGTAAGCGGTGCCTGTGTTTTTTTTCGAAGGGATTCGTTCGTTCAACAGCAGCTTTTCCTGGATGAAGATTTTTTTCTGTACTCCGAGGACACAGAGTGGAGTTTTCGCGTGCTTCGTGCAGGGTTTACGAATTACTTTTGCGGGGAAACCCAAATTCGCCACATCAACGGCGCATCAAGCGCAGTGCATTCTAACCGAGACAAGCAACTCTATGTGTCCGAACTGCTTTACTTTTACAAAACCTTGACGCCTTGGGTATTTCAAGTTTATGTAGGAATGCTGCGCTTCAACTTCCAACTCAATCACTTCTTGTTGCGCCGCAAAGGCATGGGGGAGGAGCGGCAGAAACTCCGCGAAGAACAAGCCCTTTTTTCTTTGTACCTTCGTGAAATAAGGCGACATTACAAACGAACACCGAACAGCAGCAAGCACCCCTTGATTTATGGTAAAAAAGATTCTTAGCACCATTTTTCAGCAAGCATCCCAAGGAGATTTGTCTCCACTTCTGCAAGAATTGACTCGTGTGCGGAAGCTTCATGCCCAAGTCGTGCTTTACGGTTCGCCAACGGGACCGAATTGGTTGGGCATCGCGCATGCTACGCAGGGACTGTTCCCGGAAAACAGCATAGAAATCCCGCAACAATTCTCCCAATGTCTGCTGAATCGTAAGGAACAAAACGCTTGTATTCAAGCGATTAAAGCCCTTCAATTCGAGTCGGTATTGATCAGTGGATTCGCACCGTATTTTATCGATTGGATCGAAGCGTTACATACTAAGGTAGCGGTGAACGTGCTGTACCATGGCACCATCAGCGAGTGGCACGATGCCAAACACCAGGCATTGATTGGAAAAATGATTCAACTCGGTAAGCAAGGCGCGATTCAAGAATTTCAATTTGTTAAAAAGGGATTGGACAACGTTTTTCGCACACTGTATAATTTACAAGCGGTTCATCAACCTTTGGCAAACCCCATCCTTCCCGAAGGACTTCAAAAGCTGCAACTCGACCGAACCAAAATCCATATTGGGGTGTTCGGCACCAATACATTCAACAAAAACCTGCATAACCAGGTGGTGCATACGCTCATGCTGCCCAATACCGTGGTGCACGTGTTGGATAACACACCCTTTGATTATTTAGGTATGCAGGAAAGGATCATTGGTCACGGAAAGCATATGAATCGCGAAGATTTTTTGGGGGTATTGGGCTCCATGGACCTCAATTTATACCTGTCCTTTAACGAATCGTGGGGCCTAGTGGCCAAGGAGAGCGAGATATTAGGAATTCCTGTACTTGAACTGCAAGAGTTTGACTATTTGAATAAAATTTTAACAGCCATTGAAGCCAAAAAATAGCATCTATTTCAGAGGAATTGATAGCCTTAGAGCAATTGGGGCCTTGAGTGTTTTATTAGGGCATTTGGAACTTTCAAAATCCTCGTTACAAATTCCAAACTTAATGCATTTGCCCTTCTATAAAAACACTTCTGGACATCTTGGTGTATTGCTCTTTTTTGTGATTAGCGGATTTTTGATCACCTTTTTGTTATTAAAAGAAAAACAAGAATTCGGAAAGGTTGATGTACTACGCTTTTATTACCGAAGGATATTGCGAATTTGGCCAATTTATTTTTTAGCCTTGGTACTTTTATTTTTTGTAATGCCATTTGTGGTTCCGATGGATTATTATGCAAAACCCGACTGGTCTGACCCCATTTCCTTAATACCAACGCTCATCATTTATTTTTTCATCGTTCCCAACTTCGTGAGTTTTGGAATTACAGGCCTCGGGGGAGGTTTCCACTTAGGAACCATAGGCACAGAAGAACAATTTTATCTTTTTTGGCCATGGATGATTCGCAAATTCAGCAACCTGACGCTCCCACTGATATGGATTATCGTTGGGGTAACGATTCTTCCCCACGGTTGTGATTACCTACGATTACATTATTTTAACAACGACCCGAAATTCTCAAAAATCTTAGAACAAACAGCTAATTTCTTCATGTACTTTAAAATTAATTCCATGGCAATAGGCGGAATCCTCGCATGGTACTACATGAACAAAAACAAAGTTGTTACCGCTATATTATACGCAAAATGGATACAGATTATCGCCTTACTTCTCGGGTTTGGAGGGTGGATTGTAGGTTTTCATTTACCCATTTTTAACGATGAATTTTATTCCTTAGTTTTTGGAATCATTCTATTTAACCTTGCCACAAATCCGAATTCAATATTCCATTTAGAAATAGGCATATTGAAATACCTAGGCAAAATTTCTTACGGAATTTATGTCTATCACTGGTTGGTAATTTATTTGGTTTTGGGAGTTATTTTCCCCCTAGCACAGTCAACTATTAGTTTTAATCTAATTTATTACACGCTAACTATTAGTATCACCTTACTTGTTGCCCATTTTTCGTATCATCGAATTGAATTAAGATTTTTAAACCTTAAACAGCGTGTTACCTATATACAAAGCCAACAATCTCCACATGAATAATTATAAACTTATTTGTATTACTCCAATTAAAAATGAATCTTGGATATTGGATAAATTCTTGACTGTTACATCCTTATGGGCAGACCATATTATTCTTGCGGATCAAGGTTCCACAGATGACAGTGTAAAAATTGCGGGACGATTCGATAAAGTAATAGTGGTTAACAATGAACTTCCCTACAATGAATTTGAACGGACTAAAATCCTCCTCAGCGCAGCAAGGGCTATTGAAGGTGATAAAATTATTTTTGCCCTCGATGCCGATGAGATTTTTACGGCCAATTATGCCGACTCGCCGGAATGGTTAACCTTACAGAAACTCAACAAAGGCGATGTAATCCTGATGGATAGGGTGAATGTGAACGCGGAACATGATACTTATTTTGGGAAATTAAAAATGATGGTTGGTTTGGTGGACGATGGTATTTCCACCATTGAAGCTACTTCTCAAGCCATCATTCACAACATACGTCTCCCTTGGCCTGCTAACTCAAACAGTTACCATTTTAAAGAAATAAAAGTAATTCACTTTGACTACGTTATTCAAGAAAGAACTCTAAGTAAACTTATTTGGTACCAATGTTTTGAAAAGATAACGTTCAACCATGACGATCGATACCTGCTGAGAAAATATAGGACATTCAAGACAATTGAGGAATATTTGACCTCCGTACCTTCATTTCAACCAAAACCAGAATGGTTTGAAGGATATAAAAGAAAAAAAATTGATTTAACGAGTTTGAAAAACCCTTTTCTTTGGTGGAATTATGAGGTAATCAAGATGATGGAAGAGCACGGAATACAAAAGTTTATTTATTTAGACATCCATCGTATCGATTGGGTAAAAACGGCTAAGGAAATAGGACACCACAATCCGAAAATGTTCTTTTTTAAACGCTCCTTTCAACATAGAGTGATATCGAAACTTAAAGCTATTTTGGGTCGAAAGTAAATTAAATTGTTTCGCATGAAGAAATTTTTCTTAAAGATCTTATTGACGACCACTAAACTTTTAAATCACTTTATTCAATTAGGTGTAAAGGACGGCCTGAAACTCTTTTTTTTAAACCCTAAAAAGCATAAAGAAAATCAAATCAGGTTAAAAAGGACTAAATATCCTTTTTTTATTCGTGGGGATTCTTCCGATAAACTTGTCGTTGATCAAGTTTTTTACTATAAAGATTATGATATTTCATTAGATTTTACCCCGCAAACCATCATCGATTGTGGCGCGAATATTGGTTTGGCGTCGATTTTCTTTAAAAATAAGTATCCAGATTCAACAGTTATTGCCCTTGAACCTGAACCAGAGAATTTCAACTTGCTAATGAAAAACTTATCGCCATATCATGGATTTTATGCAGAACAAAAAGGGGTATGGTCTGAATCTTGCACCCTAGAAATTATCGCAGGTGAAGATGAATTACCTTGGAGTTTCTATGTTCAACCTACAACTGGAAATTCTCACAACACTATCGAGGCGATAGGAATGTCGGATATTATTGAAAAATACAAACTTGAATCGATAGACCTTCTCAAACTTGATATAGAAGGAGCTGAGGAGAATTTGTTTGAATCCAACCTCGACGCATGGCTTCCTATGGTAAAAGTAATTATTATCGAACTGCATGATCGATACCGACCACTTTCCAGCAAGACCTTTTTTAAAGCCTTAACCGCCTACGATTTTTCTATTTATTTTAAGGGGGAAAATCTAATAGCTACTCAAATTAACAAACGTTGTTGAACATCCTCCACATCATTCCTAATCTCAAGAAAGGCGGCGCCGAAAGGTTGGTAATTGATATCGTTCGCGCATTGTTGAGTCTAGGTAATAATGTCAAACTCATTCTTTTTGAAGACCAAGTGGAATACCCCATCGATGACATCGCACCCTTTGTCGAGGTGGTACCGGCCAAGGTGACTTTGTCGGTATGGAAACGCAACACCTACGAAATCGATCGCCTCCAAAACGCCATTGAAAGCTTCCAACCCCAAATCATCCACACGCATTTGTTCGAGACCGAAATCGTATCGAGAAGCTGTCATTATCCGCAAGCGAAATGGTTTACGCATGTGCACGACCGCATGCCGGCGTTGAAAAACATGAGGTTTACTTCCCTTTTTTCCAAACGTAACCTCACCCAATATTTTGAAAGGAAATTTCTTTTTAAACAATATAACCTCCATGGTGGGAACCGTTTTGTAGCAATTTCGGAGGATATTTATGCTTACCTTACACACATATTACCCGAAAAAAACAAGGTCATTCTTTTGAAAAATGCTATTGATGTCAAACGTTTTTCTTCATCATCAAGAAATAAGGAGGAAACTTGTGGGATTTTCAAATTAATTTCCATTGGACGCCTGGATCACAATAAAAACCATGGCTTACTCCTTGAATGCGTTTCTATCTTAATATCTCAGGGACTACAGGTACATTTATCGATTTTAGGGGAGGGCGATCAACGAATGTTGCTCGAAAATAAAATTCATTCTCTCAACCTCCAGCAGTCAGTATCACTCCTTGGGACAGTAAATGATGTCGAAAAACACCTTTGGGATTCTCATGGGTATGTGCATTCTGCGCTAAGCGAAGGGTTTGGCTTGACACTAATTGAAGCCATGGCAGCAGGACTTCCCGTTGTGGCATTGGATGGGGGAGGCAATAGATACCTCGTAGAAGATGGAAAAAATGGTTATTTGATTTCTCAACCCGATGCCAAACAGTTCGCGGAAAAAATCATCCACCTTTGGGGAAATCCACCACTGCGTAGCGAGATGGGAAGGTATGCCGCACAATTTGCACAACAGTTCTCCATGGAGTCGTACGGTGAAAAGTTATTGGACATCTATAAAAACGCCATAGCATGTGCGGAATAGCAGGAATCATTGACTTCCATAACCATTTTCAAATCGACCTGAATCGTCTGAAGCAAATGGCCGCCTGCTTGCAATTCCGTGGTCCAGACCACGAAGGGTATATCGTGCAAAGACAGGAAAGCTTCCACTTTGGCTTGGCGCACAAACGCTTAAGCGTTATTGATGTATCCGAGCAGGGATCTCAACCGATGTGGAACCATGATCAATCCTTAGTTATCGTATTTAACGGGGAAATTTACAATTATCGCGCACTGAAAGAACTTCTTCTAAAAGCGGGTAGAACATTCTACAACCATTCCGATACAGAGGTCTTACTGGTGGCTTATCAGCATTGGGGCATGGAAGAATTACTGAAGCGCATTGAAGGTATGTTTGCCTTTGTCCTTATTGACAAGCTTCAACAAGTCTGCTATATGGCACGAGATCGCTTTGGTGAAAAGCCGTTTTATTATTACCATAATGAAGGTGGTTTTGCGTTCAGTTCAGATATTCGTTCCTTCAAAGCGGCAGGCATCGCTACCACCCTTGACGTTTTTGCGCTTGGGTATTATTTCTCTGAATTGGCAACGCCTAAAGATCGCTCCATCTACCAAGAAATTCACAAGTTACCTCCTGCACATTTCATTCAATTAAAAAAAGGTCGCGTCGAGGTGAAGCCCTATTGGAGGCATACCTACAACATAAAATCCAATCTTTCGCTGCACCAAGCCCTTGTCCAAACCGAAGAACAACTCAAAAACGCCGTACAAAAAGCGCTGGTATCCGATGTTCCTCTCGGTTGTTTTCTTAGCGGTGGCATTGATTCTTCCCTTATAGCGTACTTCGCTTCAAAAAACTTCGAAACGCCGTTAACTACCTTTAGTGTTGGGTTTGAGTACGAAGATTTCAACGAATTGCCTCATGCGCGAGAGGTCTCAAAAATTATCGGCTCCAAGCACCATGAAATCGTCCTTAATCCCAAGGATTTTTCCATCGTTGACCATCTGCTGGAGGAATACGGTGAACCTTTTGCGGATTCATCGGCTATCCCAACGTATTACGTTGCGAAATTTGCATCCGAACACGTTAAAGTAGCGCTGGGAGGGGATGGGGGAGATGAAATTTTTGGCGGTTATCGCACCTACAATCAAGGGTATCGGATGCAACAATGGGCCAACAAACGCTTTTTGAAATCCCCGCTGAAACGATTATCCACTTGGACCGCACATCCAAAGTTGGAATATTTATCGGGAATTATGCAACAAGATGTCCCCACCCTGGCCTCAGCACTTTACCGAAATATGGGCTTTTCTCCCTCGGAACTCAACAACCTCTTGCACGATGCAACATTCTGCAAAGCGCCATTGCTTATACATCAACAAGCCATAAACGAGGCGCTATCAAGGTGCAACGATGTATTTGATGTGCTGTTGCATGCCTCAATCCATACGCGCTTGGTGAACGATTATTTGGTGAAAACGGATCGTGCCACCATGATGAATTCGTTAGAACTTAGGACGCCTTTCCTCGATAAATCCCTCGTGGAATTCGCCGCTACTTTACCCTACCACATCCTGATGCATCGAGGGGTCAATAAATACCTGCTCAAAAGGGTGGCGGAAAAATACTTTTCCAAGCAGTTGATTTACCGCAAAAAGCAAGGATTTGGTATTCCCGTCGGACAATGGATGAAAAACGAATGGAAAAATAAAGTGCAAGAAGTAATTTTCCATCCCAATAAGCAGGTTACTTTCCATCAAGACTATATTAAGAAACTTTGGAACGCTCATCAAGAGGGAAGCGCAGATTATTCCCACCGGTTATGGGCCTTATACGTATGGAACACATGGAGCGCAAAAACAGCATAAATATTTTGTTCATCGCCGACCCCAATAGCCTCCACAACCGCAAGTGGATGCGGCACTTCGGGCAAAATTCTGCCCGCTTTCGAGTATTTCTTTGTTGCGAAACCCAGGAAACACCTTCCGAAGCGGTGCAAAGGGAATTATTGGAAGAAGGCATTACATTCTTAACGGCTTTACAGCCTTTTTCGATACGCACACCCTTCCGGAATTTAGCAGCATATGACCGATTCAAGCGGTTGACGCAACAATGGTCGATCGATTGTGTCCATGTACTTTTTGCCACCCCGTATGCGCTTTGGTTGAGAAACTATACCGGAAAATGCGTTATTTCAACCCGTGGATCGGATATCCTGCAAGTTATTCCGTCCCTAACCATACAGAAGGGAATCAAAAAAGGGTATTACGCGTACTTGTTTACCCTCTTTTACCGTTCCTTTTACCGGGCATCTTTGATTACTTCAACGTCGCACCAGCAAGCCGATGCAGTCCACCATTGGTTCAAAAAAAGAGCAACATGCATCCGCACCGGGGTGGACGTGGCCTATATTAAAGAAATTGACCCCAACTATCCTGTGCAGGTGACGGATCGCTTTAACGTGTTTTCACCTCGCTTCATGCAAACGCTTTACGACATCCTATTTCAAGTGGAGGCGCTAGAACATATGGAGGCCGAGGAACTGACAAAAATCCATTTTCTTTGCATTCAAGGTAAAAAAATGGATGCTGATTATTGGAATAGGGTAGAACTTCGGCTTAAAAAATTAGAGGAAAAAGGTTTGCTTTGGCATGTGCTTTCTTACTTGGAGCAAGACGCCATGTTTCGAGCTTTAAAAGCTGCGGACTTGGTCATCATGACACCGAAAAGCGATGGAACACCCAACAGCGCGCTGGAGTGCATGGCAGCGGGAACCCCTTTAATAATATCAGATTTGCCCTACGATCCGGAATTGTTTGAAGGAACGTGCTTGAAAGTCACAAACCGCACACCCGCCTTCTTAGCGAACCTAATCCGAAGCGTGATGCAAGGAAAATACCCCGATGGTATGCTCGAGAAAGCCTCCGAACAAGTGGCCGCTTTTGGCAACCGTGCGTTGGAAATGCACAAGTTAGAGGAACTTATTTATCCAAAGTGAAGGAGATGCTGAAAGTACTCATACTGGCCTATGATTTCCCACCTTATGTTTCGGTAGGAGGATTGCGTCCGCATAGCTGGTTTAAGCATTTCAAGGAGTTTGATGTCGAGCCCATCGTTATTACTCGACAGTGGGGAAACACCTATGGAAATGAACGGGATTTTATTGCTCCAGGGTGGAGTAAAGAGTGTATACTTGAGGAGTCACCTGAGGGGACAATCATTCGTACTCCATACACTCCCACCATAAGTAATCGACTCCTGCTTCGATTCGGGGAGAAGCGTTATGGATGGTTGCGAAAAGTGATTTCAGCATACTTTGAAGTGCTGCAGTTTTTTTTCTTGGTTGGACCCAAAAAAGAGATTTATAAAGCAGCAAAGTTGTATTTAGAAAAGCATAAAGTTGATGTTATCCTTGCCACAGGAGAACCGTTTGTGTTGTTCCACTATGCCCGTAAATTAGGCGCTACCTGCAACGTTCCTTGGATTGCAGATTATCGGGACCCCTGGACTCCGAATCTAAAAAAAGAAAATTGGTTCATTAAGCAGTTTTATGCCTTTTTGGAAAATAGGATATCGTCAAAAGCCAAATTAATTACCACGGTTTCTTCTTTTTTTGAGAACCAAATTCAAAATCAGGTTCCGAATGGTAAGTTTTCGATTATCCCAAACGGTTTCGACGAACAGGCTATGAACCAAATTGAAGGCATAGAACAAGATAGTGAAATGCTTCGAATAGGCTTTGTCGGCACCATTCATGAGTGGCATCCCTTAAAGGGTATACTTGAAACATTGAATCGATGGGTTGCTGAATTTCCAGATCGAAAAATAGAAATTCACTTTCACGGAACAAACAAAAATACGTTCATTTCAGAGTTAGTAAAAAATCATTATCCAAGGTTAAAGGAATCTGTATTCACCCATCCTAAATTACCCAACCAACAGTTACTAGAAAAACTAGCAAGATATAATGTCCTATTGCTTTTTAACTATTATGCCTACATGGGGACAAAAATATACGATTACCTTGGACTAAAACGTAAGATTTTATTTTGCTTTACTGACGATCCAGAATCAATAGAGCTAAAAAATCAGTTCTATCCATTGGATGTAAATGGAGCGCCAGAATCGCTGCAAAAAGAACTGATCATAAAGTCTAATGCTGGAATATTAATATCCAATGCTGATGATTTAATTCAAGTCTTAAACGCGTTATACCAAGAACATAAAGAAACTGGGGAAATTAAATGCCATTCATTCGGTGTAGAACAATTTTCTAGAAGAATTCAAGTGGAACGATTAGCAAGCCTTATAAAATCGATAGCACCCCAACCAAAATCATGAACAAAAAGCTCGTTATAGTTGATTATGGCATGGGGAATCTTCATTCGCTCAAACGAATGGTGTCGCATCATGATATTCCCGTGATGATCAGTAATAAGGCAACGGAATTATTAACCGCAACACATATTATTCTTCCGGGGGTTGGTCATTTTGGTCAAGCAATGGCTCAACTAAAGCGAAATGAGTTAATTGAGGTATTAAATCACCTTGCGCTGGAAGAAAAAAGAGCATTTCTTGGAATTTGCCTTGGAATGCAACTGATGACCTCCGCTAGTGAAGAAGGGGATTGTGAAGGCTTAGGTTGGTTTCAATGCAATACCGTGAATTTGCAAGGTCACACAGGCCACGATGTTAAGATTCCGCATTTGGGATGGAATACCCTCAGTATAAAAAATGACAATAAAATCCTTACGAATATTTCCACCTCAGATGAAATGTATTTTGTTCATGGTTTTGGGGTTGTTGAAGCAATGGAAGAACAAGTATTATGCACAACAGCTTATGGGGTTGAATTTGTTTCCGGATTGTGTAAAAACAACGTAGTTGGACTTCAATTTCATCCCGAAAAAAGTCATGAAAATGGTCAACGTATTCTTTCAAATTTTATAAAGACATGTATCGACCACGAGTAATTCCCTGTTTATTATTACAAGGCCAAGGGTTGGTTAAAACAAAAAGATTTTCATCGCCCACCTATATTGGTGACCCTATGCATGCAGTGCATTTGTTTAATGAGTACAAAGCGGATGAATTGTTATTGTTGGATATAAATGCAAGCGTTGAAAATCGGTGCATCTCTATAGATTTGGTAAGGGATATAGGCGAGGAGGCAAATATGCCATTTTCTGTTGGAGGTGGAATTACGACCTTAGAACAAATTCACCAGCTGCTAGCAGCTGGTGCTGAACGCGTAATTCTAGGCAGTGTCGCAGCAAGAAACCCGTCCTTTGTTCAAGACGCCAGTAATCGCTTTGGAAAGTCGAGTATTGTGGTTTGTGTAGACATTAAACGCTCTTGGTTAGGTAAAAATATGGTTGTATTTGGCAACGGCAAACAGTCTCTCAAGGCAAATCTGATTGAATACGTCAAAAGGATGGAAACGAATGGGGCGGGTGAATTAATTATTCAATCTGTTGATCGGGATGGAACCTATCAAGGCTTAGATAAATACGTATTATCAGAAATCTCGAATGAGCTAAGCATTCCGATTACAGGTATTGGTGGCCTTAGCTCTCTGAAAGAAATAAATTCGGTTCACAACAGATTGAAACTGAATGGTTATGGTGCAGGCAGCTTGTTTGTGTTTCAATCAAAAAATCAAGGTGTACTTGTGAATTATCCTTCTCGAGAAGAGCTGCAATCTTTATTTTGAATCAGTAGGTTAATTGTGTATTCAGATACCGATATGAATTGTATCTTTGCACGATAATGCAATCAGAAACAGTTTTTTATCAATTGTGTAACCGATGTGTAATGGATACAAGCGATCCCGGCATTACCTTCGATTCTAATGGAAACTGTAATCATTGTTCAGAGTTTATAAACAAGCGTGCGCATTTTAGTTATCAAGGAGAACTAAGTGATACCATGTTATCTGAACTGCTTAGATCAATGAAAGCAGCGGGCCGAAATAAGAAATATGATTGCATTGTAGGATTAAGTGGGGGCGTAGATTCATCTTTTGCGGCATGGAAGGCCAAGGAACTTGGCTTGCGCGTGTTAGGGGTCCACTTAGATAATGGTTGGAATTCCATAGAGGCAAACCAGAATATCCGAAACATAGCGACGAAACTACATATTGATTACGAATGTGTTGTGTTGGATTGGCAAGAGTTTAAACAGATTCAAGCCGCATTTTTAAGAGCGAGTGTTCCAGAAGCTGATACGCCAACGGATATTGCCATTCTTGCCATCTTGCATAAAATGGCAGCGAAACATGGAGTGAAGTATATATTGAGTGGAGGGAATTTTGCAACAGAAGGGATTTTACCTAAACATTGGCATTATAATGCAAAAGACTTAAGGTATTTTAAACATATCTGTTCTAATTTTGGTCCAGTTAAGCTTCGTTCTTTTCCTACCTTTGGGTTCGTAAAGGAGGCCTATTATAAGTTGTTCAAGGGGATAAAAATGATTTATTTCTTGAATTACTTGCCGTTTGATAAAACGCAGAGCATTAGTTTACTTAAAGAAAAACTCGATTGGAAAGAGTATGGGGGTAAACATTATGAATCGAAATACACTGGATTTATACAATCCTATTATTTATACAACAAATTCAATATTGATTACCGCAGAGCCACCTTATCCTCTCAGATATGTGCAGGCACAATCCGAAGGGATGATGCCCTAGATATGCTGAAAAATAAGCCCTACGTGGAGGATTGTGTATTAGTGGAGATGAAGTATATTGCAAAGAAGCTTGATTTTTCAGACGAAAAATTCAATGCCTTGCTCATGGATGAACCGCATTGGTATACCCGTTTTCCGAACGATGAAAAACGATTGAATTGGATTTATTATTGGTATAGAAAATTGTTTAAAAAAGAAAAATTAGCGAGTTTTTAAAATACCGAAAATAAATCAGACAAGAATCCCTTGCACCCAAGATAATATTCTTAGTATAAACATAGTCAACGAAACCATTTTACTCATTTTATTTACCTGTATGACAGCGTCTTTTGTTACCGAACACGCAGGAAAAGAACAAGATTCCTTTGGAACAGTGATCCGATGTCCTTACCGTCCCAATTTAAGCAACCGTCTCCTCTTGAAACACGGTACCAATAAATTCCGATTTCTACGCAAAACGATCAGTGCTTGGTACGAAATCATGCAATTTTATGCCCGAACGGGACCTAAACTACCGATTTACCTTGAAGCCTATAACTACATCAAAAACAACAAAGTAGATATTATTTTAGCCACTGGCGAACCTTTCGTGCTTTTTCATTACGCCAAGAAGCTTGGTCAACAGTTCAACCTTCCCTGGGTGGCCGATTACCGCGATCCATGGTCGCCCAATCTCCGAAAAAGTCCATGGATATATCATTGGTTTCAGCGATCCATCGAACGAAGAACAGTGAATAATGCCCAGGGTATTTCCACCGTCTCACCTTTTGTAGCGCATCAAATTCAATCGGTGGGAATCTTTCCAGAGATCGCGATTATCCCCAACGGATTTGATCACGAGGCGATGGATCAGGTAAGACAGGTAACTCAAAATGCATCGACCTTCAGCATTCCATTCGTAGGCACGTTGTACGATTGGCATCCTTGGAAACGGGTACTTGCCACCTTGAATCAATGGAAGGAAATGAACCCTGAACGTGCATTTTTTTTATCGTTTTACGGAACCAACCGCAACGAGGAGATCATGAATGAAGTTCGAGCAACATTCCCTCGATTGGAAGAATATGTTAAAGTGTACGCGAAGCTTCCAAATAAGGATCTTTTGCAACAATTGGCAAGCTACAATGCGTTACTCTTGTTTAATTACTATGCGTTTATGGGGACAAAAATCTACGATTACCTGGGTCTGAAACGCTTGATTCTCTTTTGTTTTACCCATGATCCGGAAGCTAATGCCCTGAAACAGCAACATTATCCCCTAGAGGTAGGAGCGGATTTTTCAGAAACACTTCAAGAGGATGTGCTCCGCGAAACCAATGCGGGAATCATCTTGAAGGACGCAGATCACCTTTTGGAAACACTCACAACTCTTTTTGAGGAACATGCCGCCTCTGGGGCCATAAAGTGTGATTCCATTCATGTTGAACAATATGCCCGAAGCTTCCAAACAAAAAAAATGGCTGATTTTCTCCTTAAGCTTCATCATTCCCCTGCCGAAATAGCATGAATTTTCAATGGAACACTTCCTACCTCAAGCTGCCGAGCGTTTTTTATGCCCTGCAATTGCCCACACCGTCCCCTCAACCGGAAGGGGTGCTTTGGAACGAAGCATTAAGCCATGAGCTTGGGGTAATTCCAGAAGACAAAAGGGCGTGTGTGCAATTCCTTTCGGGGAACGGGGATTATACCCACAATCCGCCTTTTGCACAAGCATACGCGGGACATCAATTTGGGCATTTCACTATGCTTGGGGACGGAAGAGCCCTTCATTTAGGAGAACATATTTCTCCGCAAGGAGAGCGCTTGGATATCCAATTGAAAGGCGCAGGAAAAACCGCCTATTCCCGGGGAGGAGATGGGCGTGCAACTTTAAGATCGATGTTACGTGAATACTTAATCAGCGAAGCGATGCATGGCCTTGGAATTGCGACTTCAAGAAGTTTATGCGTTATCAAAACGGGCAATGAAGTACTTCGGGAAAAAATGCACGAAGGAGCAGTCTTGACAAGAACCATGAAGAGCCATATTCGGGTCGGTACGTTCGAATATGCGCGGTATTTTTGCGAAACATCGGATTTGGAGGCTTTGTTTCAATACACATTAAATCGCCTTTATCCCTCCCTTAAAAGTTCATCTTCGCCCGTGGAAGATTTGTTCATGGAGGTCATGCGCATACAAATTGAGACGGTGAGCCATTGGATGCGGGTGGGTTTTATCCACGGGGTCATGAATACCGACAACACCTCCATCAGCGGAGAAACCTTTGATTACGGACCTTGCGCTTTCATGAATACCTACCATCCCCATACCGTTTTCAGTTCTATCGATCGCCATGAAAGGTACGCCTTTGGAAAACAACCGGACATCTTGAAATGGAATTTAACGCGGTGGTTGGAAACCTTGCTTCCCTTGCTGCATTCGGACGAAGAAAAAGCAGTCCAAAAGGCCCAACACATGCTATCCCAATTCGACGCCCTTTGGGAGAAACAATACCGTAAAGTCTTTTTGGCGAAGTTAGGTTTCGAAAGTATAGAACCCGAATACATCGTTTGCGCCGACGCTTGGCTCAACCTGTTGGAAAGTAACGCCTTAGACTATACCCTAAGTTATAAACACATCACCTACGAAACGGAAGCTTATGATAAGTTGACTGCGGTGAAAGGATGGAGCGCATGGTACATGCAATGGCGGAAATTATCCCCGGATTTTTCGTTAATGCAACGCAGTAATCCCACCCTTATACCGAGAAATCATAGGGTAGAAGAGGCCTTAGATGCTGCGGTTCACGGAGATTTTTCGTTTTGGGATCAACTCCTAGAAGCGTTACAACACCCCTACCAAAATGTGCATATTTCGGCCAAATTGAACCTACCGCCAGACCTCGATTTCGAGCAAGGATATCAAACCTTTTGTGGAACTTAAGGTGCTTTCGCAATGGATTGCATGCAATTCATTCCGTCGATGGCAGCAGAAACGATTCCACCAGCATAACCTGCACCTTCTGCACAAGGATATAGATTATCGACATCTATGTGATGATAATGGGTTTTATCCCGTGGAATCAACACAGGCGAAGAAGTACGAGATTCCGGGGCATGCACCACGGCGTCGTTGGTCAGATAACCGGGCATTTTTTTATCGAAAGCGATAAAGGCTTTTTGCAAACGGCGCACTACAAATTCAGGAAGCAGTTCATCCAAACGCACACTTTCAATGCCCGGCGTATAACTCGATCGCGGGAAATCCATGGATTTACGTCCTTCAACAAAGTCCAAAAGCCGTTGCGCCGGTACTTTTTGGTTGTTTCCCGTGGCATTAAAACAGCTACGTTCGACCGTTTCTTGGAAAGCTAGGCAAACAAAAGGGTCTTCCGGGTGTTCGAAATCTGCTGGATCGATCGCCACCACAATCCCAGAATTTGCATAGGGATTGTTGCGTTTGGAAGGCGACCATCCGTTCGTAACCACTTCGCCATTTTGGGTAGCACAGGGTGCGATAATTCCTCCCGGACACATACAAAATGAAAATACCCCTTTACCCTCAACCTGCTCCACAAGTTGGTAGGAGGCGGGTGGGAGGTAGGCATTGTTCAGTCGTCCGTGGTATTGCTTTCGATCGATGAACGCCTGCAAATGCTCCACGCGTACGCCCAAGGCAAAAGGCTTGGGAAGTAGTTTTATTCCTTCTTGATGCAACAAATAGTAAATATCTCTGGCCGAATGTCCTGTGGCTAAAATCACGTGATTCACCTCAACGGTATCTTGTTCATTGATCACCAAATGGGTGAGATAGCTATCTTTACAACGAATTCCTGTTACTTTGGATTCAAAGTGAATTTCACCCCCTTTTTCCTGGATGAAGCGTCGGATGTTCTCAATGATCTTAGGAAGTTTATTGGTGCCAATGTGCGGATGTGCTTCGACCAGTATCTGTTCATCAGCACCAAAATACACCAACAGTTCCAGTACTAAATCTACCTCGCCTCGTTTTTTGGACCGTGTATACAGCTTCCCATCGGAATAGGTGCCTGCGCCCCCTTCTCCAAAGCAATAGTTAGATTCCTCATTGATTTGTTGCGTGCGCGCTATCTGCGCAAGATCCCTTCGGCGTGCCCGAACCTCTTTGCCGCGTTCAAAAACGACGGGTTTCATTCCAAGGAGTAGGGCTTGTAGGGCTGCAAACAATCCCGCAGGACCCGCGCCAACGATATGCACTTTAGGTGCTTGGTGGACCTCGTTAAAATCAAATGCTCGAATTCTTGAAGGAAGAGGTTCCACAGAACAAGCCAAGGTTCCATTGATTTTAAGGTGCTTTGAACGGGCATCGATGCTACGTTTGTGCCAACGAAAATTCGTGAAATCCCTACCTAACGCCAAGGCGACATGAGCTTTGATAAAATCGACATCTTGGGCTTCTTCCGGCGAACAAGAAATCGAAAGTAATCGAATCATCCTTCAAAGATAAAAGAAACCACCCAGCCTCGATTGTACAGGGTGTGTATCGGAGCAGCAATGTAGGTGTTATCTTTAATAAAACTATTGGTGAAACCATGGCTAAATTTCAATTCCAAACCGAACTTAAAATAGGGGGCAAAAAATTCTAATCCAGCACCAATTTGACCTTGCCAATCAATACGTTTAATTTTGATAAACGGGTCAATATAATTTTGTGAAGCTTTTTCTTGCGACTGTAAATCAATCGAATACTGTCCACCAATTAAACAATAGGCTGCAAAATTATTAAGCCTACGTGTACGGAATTGGAGCATCAAAGGGAAATCTAAGTTCGTGGAATTCACCCGTTCATCTTCCAAGCGATAACCCAATTTAGAGGTATCTTGAAAGCGGTATTTTATGGATCGTTCCTGAAACGAAATGGTGGGAATAAACCGTAACCGAACCATAGGTGTCCCTAGGCGCATGGTGGTCAAAACGCCCAATTGTCCTCCAGGTTGAGCATCGTTTTGCACGGACAACAAGCCGTAGTTTTCGTAATTATTCAATTCAGGGTAAAGCGTGAAATCCGAAGTATTAAATCCCAGCATGAACCCAAAGTGGAATAAACGCCGGTCAAAGTTCTTATAGCGTTCTTGCTTGAACTTTTGCCCAAGCGTTAAGCCAGGTAAAAACAATAAACTCAGGATTAGGATTCTCAACATCGGCATCGGTAACGTAAAAGTACCCAATATGTTGCATTATTTCACCCCAAGATAAAGGGTGGCAATTCCGCCACTCAACGCTTGCATTTCCACCGAACGATACCCCAAGGCTTCCAAAATATCCGTAAATTCTTTCCCTTCAGGAAAGGCATTAACGCTCTCGGGTAAGTACGCGTAGGCTTGTTGGTCCTTTGCAATGCGTTTACCAAAAAAGGGTATGATGTACTTGGAGTAGAAGCCAAACCCCTGTTTGATGGGGAACTTCTTCGGTTTTGAAAATTCCAAAATCACAATTTTCCCATCTTTTCGTGTTACCCGGAGCATTTCAGCTAAGCCTTGTTGGAGGTTTTCAAAATTCCGCACGCCAAAAGCCACCGTGATCGCATCAAAGGAATCCGAATCAAAAGGCAAATTTTCAGAGTCCCCGTATTGCATATCGATGATGTGGTCGATTTTTCGTTCCCGCATTTTGGTTCTTCCTACCTCCAACATTCCCTTAGAAATATCCATTCCTACAATCCGCTTCGGTTTAAGCTTTAGTAAAGCAATCGCAAAATCTCCTGTTCCGGTAGCAATATCGAGTATTTCTTGGGGTGCATGGGCTTTTAAGGCATTCACCGCTTTTCGCCGCCAGATTCGATCGATCCCAAACGACAAAAAATGATTCATGAAATCGTACCGACCTGAGATGTTATCGAACATCAAAGCGACTTCCTCTTTCTTGGATTGTTCTGTGTTATACGGTTTTACGACGGGTTTACGCATTTAAAATTCCAAGTTTTACAGCTTCCAAGAATAATTCTTCTTTATTAACACTCACAACGCCTGAGTGTTCGCAAACCATTCCTCCAGCAAGGTTCGCTAACGCAGCCATTTGTGCAGGGTTCAATCCTGAACACCGTGCCAATGTGGCCACCGCTATCACCGTATCTCCGGCTCCACTAACGTCCGAAATATCGCGAAAATGGGCAGGAATAATTGTGGCCTCCATTCCATCTTCCACAAAAACACCGTGTTCCGACAAGGTTATAAGTGAAAGGGTGTGACCTAATCGTTCGCGAAGCGCCTGTGAAGCACTCATTAATGAACTTATGGATTTAGGATCCACCTCACTTCCCAAGCCTTCGTTGATTTCCTTTAAATTGGGTTTGAATAAATCCACGCCTTGATAACTGAAAAAATGCTCCTTTTTTGGATCCACGCATGTTACGATTTGGCGTTCCTTTGCGAATGCAATGCATCGATCAATGACCTTTCCAGTCAAAACCCCCTTGTTATAATCTTCAAATATCAATGCGTCAATTCCTTGGTCCAATAACGTTTTGATGGCATCGATAAACCGTTCCTCAACGCTTTCGGCGAGTGGATCAATGTCCTCCTGATCGATGCGTAGCAAATGTTGGGAACCTGACAGCACACGCGTTTTAACGGTCGTTTTTCGCGAAACATCCTCCAGTAAGGCAGTGCTTTCAATTCCCGATTCTTGAAGCAATGTACGCAGTTGTTTGGCAGCATCATCCTTTCCTACCACAGAACACAGGTGTACCTGAGCACCAAGTGCCTTTAAGTTTAGGGCAACGTTGGCGGCTCCCCCGAGCCGTTGTTCTTCGTGATCGAGTAGGAGCACAGGCACAGGAGCTTCGGGACTCATGCGATGAACTTTACCCTTTACATAGGCGTCCAGCATCACGTCACCGATAATCGCGATGCGCTTTGATGGGAACATGTCAAATATTCCTTGCAAGTTCATTTTTCAAGCTTAGCTAAAGCCTTAATGATGCGCTCCATGGCTTGCGCCAATAATTCTTCTGAAGTGGCATAGCTTAACCGAATACAGTTCGGTGAACCAAATCCGGAACCATCCACCAAGGCTACATGAGCTTCTTGAAGCAAATACATGCATAAATCATGGCCGTTATTCACGGTGTATTGGCCAAATCGCGTCCCGAAATAGGCAGAAACATCAGGAAATAGATAGAATGCCCCCGTGGGTACATTGAATTTAATGTTTGGAATTCGTTGTAAATAACTTAACACTAAGTCCCTGCGTTTTTCGAATTGGGTTACCATATCTTTCAATATAGCTGGATCAGCATCCATGGCCACCATGGCAGCGCGTTGTGTAATCGAATTTGATCCCGAGGTGAATTGCCCTTGAATTTTATTGCAAGCCTCAGCAATGGGTTTACTGGCAGCTAAGTACCCTAAGCGCCATCCGGTCATTGCCCAAGCTTTTGAAGCACCGTTTACGGTGATTACTTGTTCAAAGGTTTCCGGAAATTGCGCCAAACTCTCATGTCCGCCGATAAAATTAATATGCTCATAAATTTCATCGGATAAAGCAATTACCTGAGGGAATTTTTCAAGCACCTTGCCAAGCGCATGCAGCTCGTCCTTGCTATATACCGACCCAGTGGGGTTGCAAGGCGATGAAAAAATGAACATTTTTGTTTTAGGTGATACAGCGCTTTCGAACTGCGCTCCTGTAATTTTAAAATCTTGTTCCACAGAAGCCTCAATAACTACCGGAACACCCCCTGCCATTTTTACTATTTCAATGTAGGAAACCCAATAAGGTGCTGGAATAATGACTTCATCGCCCGGGTTGATTAAACTCAATACTGCGTTGGCAATGGCCTGTTTTGCTCCGGTAGAGACTACAATTTGATCTTTGGTGTAGCTCAAGCCGTTATCGCGAAGCAATTTATACGCAATTTTCTCACGAAGCTCGTCGTAGCCCGCTACCGGAGTGTAGGTGGTATAATTTTGTTCAATGGCCAAAACGGCCGCGTCTTTTATGAACTGAGGGGTAGGAAAATCCGGTTCTCCCAAGGAAAGGGATATGATGTCTTTCCCTTCGGAGCGCAGTGTCCGGCTTAATCGGGCCATCGCCAAGGTAGCCGATTCTTCCATAGCTTTCAGCCGGTCGGAGAGTTGTATCATAATGCAAAGGTAATCATTCTAACGAAAGCTTAATCCAACAAATCAGGCCTTCGTTCTTGGGTGCGTTTTATGGCTTGATCTTCACGCCAAGCTTCAATTTCGTTAAAATTCCCCCGAATCAACACTTCCGGCACTTTATGTCCCATGAAATCGGGAGGACGCGTGTAAACTGGTGGCGCCAAGAGTCGATCTTGAAAACTGTCCGTTAAGGCGGAGGTTTCATCGCTTAAAACACCCGGAATCAAGCGGATCACCGAATCAACGAGGACGGCAGCCGCCAACTCGCCACCGGACAAGACATAGGACCCAATGGAAATCTCCCGCGTAATGAACAATTGACGCACGCGCTCATCCACCCCTTTGTAGTGTCCGCAAAGGATCATGAGATTTTGCTGCGTTGATAAAAAATTGCTTACCCCTTGTTCCAACAGCGAACCGTCGGGGGTCATATAAATAATTTCATCGTAGTCTCGTTGTTTTTTCAAGTGCTCGATGCATGCCGCAATAGGTTCAATGCGCATAACCATTCCCGCACCTCCTCCGTATTGGTAGTCGTCTACGTTCTTGTGCTTATCCGTGGAAAAATCCCGTAAATTGTGTAAATGAATTTCTACCAATCCTTTGTCTTGGGCCCGCTTTAGAATGGAATCAGAGAAAGGACCTTCAAACAACTTGGGCAGAACGGTTAAAACATCAATGCGCATGCTCAAAAATAGGAAAACCTGAAGAATTCAAGGATAATTGGTAAATTTAATGCCGCATGAGACATCGTTTCCTTTGGGGATATATCCTTTTTATCAACGCAATTTTTGGACAAAGTCAATGGTCAGGTAACACATCCCCGGACTATACAACGATCATTACCCATTTAAAGAAATTAGATGCGAGTAGTGACCGCATTTCCTTGTATTCCATGGGGCCCTCAGATGTACCCGGCTTACCGATATACCTTTGCGTATTAAATCCCGGGAAGGATTCCATATCCACGTTCACCAAAGCCCAACAAGGAACGACCTTACTATTCAACAATGCCATTCACCCTGGAGAACCCGACGGAATCAATGCTTGCTTGATTTATACCGAAAACTTTTTGAAACTGGACAGCATCAATCCCAAGGATCCGGTCGTTGCTTTTATTCCGGCCTATAACGTTGGAGGCATGTTGAACCGAAGTGCCACAAGCCGAGCAAATCAAAACGGTCCCGAACTTTACGGGTTTCGTGGTAATGCTCAAAATTTGGATTTAAACCGTGATTTCACCAAAATGGACAGCGAAAACGCACAAACCTTCGTGAAAATATTTCATTCCCTCAAGCCGGATGTTTTTGTCGATAACCATGTTTCCAACGGTGCGGATTATCAATATACCTTGACGTATATTTCGTCAGTACGCGAACGAATTGCTCCCTCGTTGAGAAAATTAATCTACGGCACCTTGCTTCCACAATTAACACAAGAACTAAAAAATGCCAAATGGGACCTTTTTCCTTATGTAGAAACGGTGAAGGAAATTCCGGATTCAGGTATTTATCAGTTCAATGATTTGCCCCGGTATGCCATGGGGTATGCCTCGCTTTTCAACACCCTTTCCTTTACGGTAGAAACGCATATGCTTAAACCGTTTCCCAATCGGGTTCGGGCCACGCACGACTTCATGCAGGCCTTGGTGCGTTGGTCGGTTAAAAACGCTTTAGCGCTTGAAGTTGCCCGAGAAAATGCCCACGAGTGGGAGGGAGGCCTTCGCTATGTTAAGTACAATTTCGTCCGGACCTCCGAACAAGATTCGATCACTTTCAAAGGGTTCCAAGCCGTTGTTGACACCAACGAGATCACAGGACTTGGTCACCTGAAATATGACCGAAATCAGCCTTACCAGAAAACCATTCCGTACTTTCGGCATTATCGCGCCCAAGACTCCCTAGAAATACCTAGTTTTTATATAATCAAAGGCCATGAAAAGCGTATAATTACCCAGTTAAAAGCCAATGGGATATTGATGGAAACCCTGAAAGAACCGAAGAAATTAAAGGTATTAGCTCAAGTAGTTAGGTCTTTCGATGCCATTTCAAAACCGTACGAAGGACATTATATGCACCCCAATAAAACCATAGCCCGTATGGAAAAAGAAATCACTTTTCTACCCGGAGATGTGTTGGTTCCTACCAATCAAAACGGGGCTCAGTTATTGCACGCCGTGTTGCAGCCTGAGCGAGAAGATTCCTATTTTACGTGGAACTATTTTGACGCGTATTTGCAAGAAAAGGAATACTTTTCCAACTATGTATTCGTGGACAAAATTCGTAATTTATTGCAATCTAACCTGGAACTCAAGCAGGCTTACGAAGCGAAGAAAAACAGCGATCCATCATTTGCAGCATCGGAATGGGACCAATTGTACTATTTGTATCAGCACAGTCCGTATTTTGAGCCGAGCTACATGACACTCCCGGTTTTTGAGTTAAAATGAATCACGTTCACGAAACAGATGCTGTAAAATATCCAATTCCGCTTTACTGAGCGCCTTTCCTCGCCGCGCCATCATGCTTTGAATTCCTTCTACGGCCTTATCAAAACGGTACGGAAACAAGCGCGTAGGTTCTCCAAAACTGAACGAAGGAATGTGCTTTTTAAAGAACCCCGGACCGTAAATATTGCATGCAACCCCCACAGCAGTTCCGGTATTAAACATCGTGTTGATGCCGCATTTCGAGTGATCGCCCATATGCAAACCCACGAATTGTTCTCCCGAAGCAATCGATTTCCCGGTGGCATAATCGTGGACATCTACCACCCCATAATTGTTCATTAAATTGGAGGCGTTGGTGTCGGCTCCGATATTGCACCACGAGCTCACATAGCCATTCCCTAAAAAACCGTCATGCGACTTATTCGAATAGGATTCAAAAATGACATTATTGATTTCTCCTCCCACTTTACAGTGAGGCCCAACGGTGGTAGCACCATAAATTTTTGTCCCCATTTTAATTTGTGCATATTCCCCCAAGGCCAAGGGACCACGAATCATACATCCCTCCATAACCTCCGAATTTGATGCGAGGTAAATAGGTCCGTTGGTAGTATTGAACGTAACATCGTTCGCTATGGCTCCGGATTCCATGAAAAATAGTTCCGAAGGTCCGATTAGCCGGCAAGAGGCTGGCAAGGGCGCGGAAGAACGATTTCGGGTAATGAGCTCAAAATCAAGTGCCAAGATTTCGGCATTTTTTTTAGGGAAATCCCATCGTTGCTTTAAATGAATTAAGGTATTCGGGTACGCAATAAACGTTTTTGGCTTACCCAAGGAAGCCACCGTTTCTCCATCAACGGTTAAGGCTTCTCCTGGTTGCAATTGCGCTATGGATTGTATAAAATCGGGTGTTGGAATAATCCCAGCATTCACGGATACTGCCTCAGGTAGGGGAGTGTAACTCGATGCTAAATAAGGCACGGTTTCAAATCCGTACTGAATCGATGGTTCCAAAATAGTATAACGATCGATGAGGGTAAAAATCCCACAACGAAGAAAAGGTGCGGGCTTGAACAGCGTATGCGGCGCTAAGGCCAAATGAAGGTGCTGGTCGTTAAGGTTGATGCGAAGCGGCATAAATTTGTTTTTTACTAAATAAAAGCAGCAGTATTAAGGTTAAAGCTCCATTGATAATCAGCATTTCGTTACCTATTTGATACGACCCTAGAAGCAAGGGAGCGTTCAATTTAAGCAGATAACATAGGACGGGTGACAAAAGGGTTAAATAAACCACCTTCGGAGTAACAAATACACGTTTCGTTAAAATACCAAAAGCAAACAACCCCAATAACGGTCCGTAGGTATAGCTGGCAATATCAAAAATTAAATCGACGATACTCTTGTTATCCAACCATTTGAACGTAAAAACGAGTAGCATAAAAATAAACGCAAAGCCTAAATGTACGCTTCGTTTGATTCGATTCTTGGTTTCTTCGTTGTAAGTCCTTCGATCAAACCCCAAAATATCGAGACAAAAGGACGCCGTTAATGCCGTAATTGCGCCATCCACCGAGGGAAACAAAGCGGAAATCAA
>Ga0214921_10003323_pt1 | contig 24780 bp, 27 predicted proteins | sample LL1505_MetaG_FD_177992 | JGI IMG/M metagenome (GOLD analysis project Ga0214921, IMG submission 177992) | Freshwater microbial communities from Lake Lanier, Atlanta, Georgia, United States - LL-1505 | ecosystem: Environmental > Aquatic > Freshwater > Lake | place: USA: Georgia | collected...
TGGTGACATCTAAGCGCTCACGTGCGTATCTCCGTGATGTTGTGAGGACGCGCTGGTCAGACATCAATGTAATAGCTCATGAGGAGATTGCGCCTAGGTTCGATTTTCAGCCGTGTGGTCAGATAGAGCTAAAAGATGACGAGCAGAGGCGGGCTTTATTAGAAGGGATTGTGTGACGACTAAGCAACTTTCTAACTCGAGGTCTCGATAACCTAAAGAGTAGTTAGTTAGCGTGAGGAATACTATGGCAAAGTTCATCGTATTTATAGGATTAGCTCTGTGCATTCAGGTGCTTACGGGGTGTTTTAGGTCCGCCAATGTTCCGGTGGCTAGGTATAAGGAGGCCCAACGGCTGGTTGACCTTGGCACCTCGCAGATTCGAGGCGGTAAATTCGACCAGGCTAGGGCCTCATTTTCAACGGCAGAGGAGCTAGCGGGGTTGGCAGCCGCTGTTGACGGTCAGGGGTGCGTGGCGCTGCTGCAGGGGGAGTTTGAAAGGGCAGAAGAGCTTTTTAACCGCGCCTATGAGATGGACCGTACTTACGATCAAGCTTTGGCTAACCTCGCGTTATTACAGGATATTATCGGGAATCGGGAGCTCGCCAGGAAGCTTTACCGCGAGGCTCTCGTAGTGCTACCAGATAGCGCATCGTTAAGAAATAACCAGGTGGCACTTGAGTACGATCTGGGCCGGCCTAAAATAGAGGTAATTCACGAGCTGGAGAAAGCGATTTTAATAGCTAAGCACCCAGTGGTAAGAGGCAACTTGATGGGGCTTGGTTCCGTGGATGAAAGGGGGCTGAGTGTTCAGCCTGTGGCTTCCAAAGCCGGTTTTGGTTCAAACCAAGATGCAAAAGTCGGAGGCCTAAAATATTAGGCGAGAGCGGCATTTTTTTGGGGTTAGTAGTTCAATCTGTGTTAAATTTTATTGGTATCGGTTGGAGAGGAGAGCAAAATGGTTAAGAGCAAGACGAATCTCAAGGTGTTAGAGAAGCCAGGAGTCAAGCATAAGGGGCGTCTTACTAACTCTCCATTTAGATCCGCGGAAAGAGGCGCGCAGGCAGCTCCGGCTCAGCGTCCAGAAAGTGCTGCACAGTGCCAGGTCTTTAATTCAGAGGACCAAGCGATTGAGGCTCTGCTCTCGCAGGTTGTAGGTCGCTTGGAGGATGATCCTGCCGAGCAAGCTGATATGAAAGCTTTCCTCGCAGAGCTGCTGGAAACAGACCCTGTTTTACGCGAAGAGATACTCTCTGAGGTCACGATTAGGAACTGCTAGACTCGCCTGGCCATCCTTTTTTAGCGCTAAGGCATCTTAACGAAGCGGGGTCAGAACATATTTGGCTCCGCATTCTTAGGATATTATGAGCGCCGAGCCACGCAAAAGACGCATATTGATAGTAGACGTCGATCCGGAATCGCGGATCATCGTAGCGAGTGTAATTTCTGTTTTGGGTCACAGCCCAGTTTTAGTGCAGAGTGGTCGCGAGGCAATTGAGGAGTCTGAGCGGGGAAATTTCGATCTAGTGGTGCTGGACTACGGAATGCCCGACCTCGGCGGTTTTGAGATCTGCAAGTCGATTAAAAGTCGACACGTAGGAGATTTTTTACCCGTTTTGATGTTAACAGAACGAGACACGATAAGGGACAAGGTTACAGCTTTATCCGAGGGTGTTGATGATTACATCACTAAGCCGTTTAATTACGAGGAGCTTCAAGCGCGAGTCAGTGCCTTGCTCCGGATTCGCGACCTTCATCACGACCTTAGAGTAGCTAATGAGGAGCTGCGACGGGCGCAAGATAGGTTAGTAGAGCAGGAGCGTCAACTCGCGGTAGGACAGCTAGCTGGAACGGCGGCGCATCAGCTTGGGCAGCCACTTTCAGCGATCTTGCTAAATTGCTTCCTAGTTGAACAGCTACCGAAGAGTGATCCCAAATTTGTTGGCGCCGTCGCCGCGATTAAAAGCGACGCGCAGCGCATGTCAGGAATGATCGATCAATTAAGAAGCGTTAAAGCTTCTGATCGAGAGGAATATCTTAATGGGGCTGAGATCCTGAAGCTAAGAAGTTGAAGCGGAGATCGACGCTTCGGGGACAGGCTCCTGCCTCGCAGAATCTGACATATCAGCTAACTGAGTTCTTAAAGTAGATAGCAAGAACGCCCCTGGAATTCCGATTACCGCGTACTGAATTATATGCTGAGTAAGAACCATACTGAGAGCCAACTCCGGGGTCGCGACACCGGCAGATACCAAGACGCTCTTAGCAATCAGCTCAATCACACCGAAACCACCTGGAGCCGCTGGTATTAGCGAGCTAAAATTCACCGCTACTAAAAATAGAACAGTTCCAGAGAGAAATATCTGACCACCGAAAGCCTTGGAAATGGCCGCGAAAGCAACGAGTTCAACGCCCCAAATGACAAACGACCAGACGGCGATCTTAACCGCGCGCTTGGGTTTGCTAAGCGGGCTAAGCCCATCAATAAAGATCTGAACTCTGGACAGCGCGTATGAAGATGAGCTTTTCCCGATCCTGGACGCGACTCGCTCAAGATTTTTTATGATTAGATCGCGGCACAGAAGCACAGCAATCACTCCAATCGCTACCGCCGCGAAGAGATACGCAACGTAAAGTAGATTCTGGGAGATCTCTGGATCGAGGCTCCCTCGACCGATAAATCCGACGATTAGAACGAAGAACAAGCTGATTGTTAGGCCGTCAGCAAGTCTCTCGCTGGCTATAGTCGCCAATACTAAGGTTCTAGCAACGCCCAACACCTTGGCTCCTAGGTGAGCACGCACCAACTCTCCAGCGCGAGCTGGAAGGATGTTATTCATGAAAAATCCAAGGACTAAAACCTTCCACGAAGACAATAGTGGAAGTGATACCTTCGGAAATAAGAGTGGCCAACGAAGCGCGCGCAGCCAATAAGACGCCACTGTTAGAGCGACCGCGACCAGTATATAGAGCGGCTTTGCGTTGCTAATGTGACCGATCAGCAGATCCCATTCTACCCCTCTAAAAGCTAAATAGAGGGCTCCGAACGTAATAAGCCAGGGGAGTATTTTTTTAAGTATTAAGCGCTTCATCTTGTGACTAGGGGGAGATTAGCTTGATAGAGAGAAAAGGCCAATAGATCTAAGGATCCCCCAATAATAACGATACGAGGCCCGATCGTGTAGCCGTCCGCCGTGTTCTATTGGCCCCCATTTAGCGGCTGCGGCCTTGCTCAGGATCTCACGAGCCTCGGAGATCTCATCTTTTGTAGGGGTCATCCCCTGAATAATCGGCTCAATCTGATTTGGATGAATACTCCACATCCGCATAAACCCGAATTCACCGCGGGCTTGTCTGGCATCAGATAGTGCGATGTTGGGATCTCGGAAATCTACGGTCACGTTGTGCGATGGGATCTTGTTGTATCTAAGTGCAGCTAAAGCGATCGCTGTTTTGGTCTGTCTAATAATCTGATTAGAGAATTGCCCGGGGCTTTTCATGCAATCAGAAGAGACTGCGCCGCCCAATTGGCTTATAAAATCCATCAGTCCAAAGTCTAACGTGGCGACCTCAGGGATAGCCGCCAACTGATCTAGGTTGGTTAGCGCCTCTGATGTTTCGATCAGGAGATGAACCGCGATAGGCGCTGTTAGTTTTACTTGTCGGGTAAAATGCTTAATCAACCCGATACACCAGAGCACTTCACGTGGGCCTCTGACTTTAGGGATGGTAACATAGCTCACATTTTGTCCAGCCTCAGAGAGGACCACCTCTAGGTCCCTTATGCAGTGAGGCGAATCAGTTGGATGTATTCTGATGCCGGCTTGTTTCTTGGTGTTCTCAGGACTGTTTAGCAGTTGTGCGCAGAGCTTTCTTAACGGTTCCTCGTTGCCGACCGGCGCCCCATCCTCTAAATCCAGGGTGAGGTCGACCAGCGATCGTCCGTTGTCGTCTATATACCGCTCCTGCAGCGCGAATCCTTTGATGATAAATTTCTCATTACCAGCGATATGCTCGCACGGAGCTAGTGCTGGGAGCGCGGGGATACAATCAAGTGGCGGGGTGATTTCCATGCTTATAGAGAGATACCTGATAGATCTTTTGGAGGAAATAGGTAAACTCCCGGTAGCGGTCAAAGAAAAGGGGAATCATGAGCAAGTTGAAAGTAGGGGACAAAGCGCCAAAGTTTAAACTGATAGATAAAGATGGCGAGGAGCACGGGGTTGGCCTCGATAAGAGTGATTACTTAGTCCTTTTCTTCTACCCAAAGGACAACACCCCTGGGTGTACTTTGGAGGCGCAAGGATTCTCTGCATTATTAAAAGATTTCACGCGCCGCAAAGCTAAGGTTATCGGGATCTCAGGTGGCGACCAAAAAACCAAGGATAAGTTCTGTGCTAAATACGACTTAAAGGTAGCGCTTGTCTCGGACACCGATTTTTCAGTCGCGAAGGCATACGGAGTTTTTGGCGATAAGAAATTTATGGGACGCGTGTATAAGGGAATATATAGATCCACCTTTATTGTCGATAAATCAGGGAAGATCGCTCACATCTTTGATGATGTTAAGCCAGATGGTCATGCTGAGGAGGTGCTGGGGGTTTTGAAGGGGTTGTAAGGCCCCCCCCCTACGGCTCCTCCGGATCATTTAGCATATCCCGCGCGATACACTCAGACACGGTACCAAGAAGTTTATCGTTCCAATAGATATCAGGTCGGCGGTCTGTTAGACCTACAAAGCTGCTTGTCTCGAGCATATCTGATCTGTTCGTATACACTTTTGAGCTGCCGTACCAGATCGTTGTTCCTGAATCGACCTCGATAATCTTGGTGTGTACTATCCAGGTATCAAGCCTCGTTATCGGCTCAAGATATCCGACAACGATCATGTCGTACCCCGCGTCTTTGGCGAATTGGAGTGCTCCGAAATTCCCCGTAAAGAACTGCTCTTTCTTGCGTGGCCAGTCTTCTCGGTTAAACACCTCGATAATCGGAAAGACCTCGCTAGCTAAGAGATTACGGTGAACCGCCCAAGCTAATTGATTACCAAGCCCCGGCATCTGAGCGCTTCTTGTGGAAAGATTTGCCGGAACATCAAACGGGATGATTCCAACACGGACCGGGCTTTTAGGGGTAAATCGTTGATCTATATAGGCCGGGATGTCGGTTCTTACGTAGGCCCGAGTATTGCACCACTCTCCAACGTGATTACCGAGATAGGCGCAGCTAGTCATGCTGACTGTGCATGTCAAAAAAATGACGCTACGGATAGCGGTCATTAAGAGCGTTGAAGATCTCGGGTAGCTAGCTAATTGCATGAGGTTACTATGATTACTCCCTGGGATTCTATTTACCGTCAGCTTATATCCAGCTTTAAGGCGTGTACATTCACTAAATCGTTCAAGCACACGGTTCAAAGAGCGTGCCATTCGCTAGGAATAACTGTGCTTGCAGGTGGAGTCCTCTTGGCAGGCTGTAGCCCGCGCTATCACGATATGCCTGAATATTGGCCGATCCCCAATAAGGAATACGACAACTACGGCCCGGGAAGGTTTAAGACTGCGCTCTTGGCGGCTCAGATAGATCGATACTACCGCAGCGCGGCGCCGGGCCCGATCGGGGTAACTACATTTGTGAACATAGACGACCTTTATGCAAGCTCAACTTTTGGCCGCATGGTAGGTGAGCAGCTTATGAGTGAGTTGGCTATGAAAGGGTTTGATGTAGTTGAGCTAAGGCACGCCGATGCTCTGCAATTTCTTGACACCTCTGGAGAGTTCGCGCTCTCGCGCGATGTGAGAGCGGTGCGTGGTCACCGGAACTTAGCCGCGGTGGTTGTCGGAACTTACGTCGTCTCTCCTGAAAGAGTTTATGTAAACGCTAGATTAATTGAGCCATCAACTTCTCTGGTCCTTTCCGCCGGTTCGGTTGAGATGACCAAGACCCGTGAGTTGGCTAAGTTAATTCGCGGAGGAAGTATGCCAGGCTCTTTAGAGCGCATCCCTGTGAAGCATCTGGGATACGCCGAGAGTAATCCATTCGACGCTGTAAGGCGTAGTTGGATGATGGAGGAGTCCGGGCCTGATGGAGCCAATCGTTTCGGATCGATGATGAATAAGCATCAGACTGAGCCTCTTTTGCCTACTACACCTGAGCAGGCGGTTGAGACAGAGGTTAATCCGGGAAGCCCAAAGGTGCTCGGTGAATTGGAGCAGCCGGCAATCACTGAGAAGCCGCGGGTTTCGATTGGGCTTGGGCGGTAGAGAAGCAAAGCGGCAAGCCCCGCTTCTCTTGCGGTATTCCGGTTGGCCTGCGAAACTAGGGTGCATGAAAACTATCCTAGCTTCAGTTCTGTCGATATCTCTTCTGCTTGGCTGCTCCTCTAAAGTCGCTGCCCCGAGTAATATTCAAAACTCAAACTTTCCATCTGTAGTCGGGACAAGCCTTAAGGGCGAGGTGATTAATATACCCGGAAGCTACGCCGGAAAGACCACGCTTTTACTAATTGGGTATCTCCAGAAGGCCCAGTTTGACATCGACCGTTGGATTCTTGGGGCGCTTCAGGCTGATATAAAGGCAGAGATAGTAGAAGTGCCGACAATCGCCGGGATGGTGCCGCAGATGGTCCAAGGGTTTATCGACGGAGGGATGCGCAGCGGGATCCCCCAATCTGACTGGGGCTCAGTTGTCACTGTTTATAAGGATGCCGATAAGATTATTCAGGCGCTAGGGAATGAACGCCCGCAGAGTGCCTATGCGGTGCTTTTAGATAAGGAGGGCCGGATAGTTTGGAGCTCCAATATCGGGTATTCAGCCGCGCAGGTGCTTGATTTGAAGAGAGTTGCGGCTTCGTTGCGGTAGTTAAGTTTTAGTTTAAGTGATGTAAAGTAGCGCGATATCTGGTAGAGTCTAGCTACGCGAAAGCGAGGCTGTAGAGATATTTGTAAAGATGACTGACACCGCAGTTAAAAATCATTTTTGGATCGCTGGTCCGCCACTTTTCTCATCGACCCTTTTAATTTCTTCGGCGCCTGCGGTTAGCTCAGTGGCGACCTTAGAGGCGGCTTGTGAGCTGTTTGATGTTGATGGCATAAAGACTCAGGGCTTTAAGGTGGAGTTCCCAGCTAATGAGGTGGGTATCGTCGAGATTGAGCCTTTTATGGCTGGGCTCAAAACTAAAGGAGGTATTACTCAGGGTCACCTAGTTGTTACAACCCCTGCCGACACACGACAGATCTGCAGATTACAGGTTGGTAAACAGGTCGATCTTCTCTCTGAGCCAAAAGTCATCAAGAACAGAGAGATGGCTTTTATGCCGCTTTTGCTGGGAGCAAAGAGGGAGCACTTAATAGTGTTACTCAATACAGGTGAAGAGGTTTGCCAGGTCGTAACACGGCTCCTCTACGGATCTAGGTCGCCTGAGTGGACTACCCAGATCCCAGCTTACGGCTGTCGGGTTGTGTCGCTAGAGCACGAGTTGTTGTCGACCTTTGATGACTTGTCCTGGCAGAAGGGGATCTCGCAAGGGTATCTTCGTATCTCTCCAAGAGCTCAGTCTTCGATCGTATGTCAGATGATCGAAAAATTGCCGGGTGAGACAGAGGATAATATCTTGTATCGTAATGTCTGCGCGTGGTGATGGTGTAGTGATGGATCGAATTATCGCTAACTCAGTCTCGACCCGGGCGTTCTGTGTAATGACCAGCGCGATTCGCTCGCGCGTACATTTCTTTCCAACCGCAGGAACCACCGCTGGTCACTATCCTGTTTCGTGTCACCTGACCCTCTTTGGCAAAGGCATCGAGCGTAGGTCGGTTCTACTTGAAGGGGGCCGTCTAAATCAGCCTGATGGAATAAGGTTAGAAGATGCGTTTCCATCTTTAGCTAACGAAGGCTCTGGAATGTACGGCATCGAAGTCGCTCTGGAGTGTCCTCAGGGTAGGCTTGATCTCCGCAACTCAAGGGTTGTAATTGAGATGGTGTCGCCGGAATTTTCGCTCTCTTACGGCGCGGCACCGTTTAAGGTTAACGCTGAAAAAAGCGAAGAGGAGCCAAATTCAGAGGTATCACCGTCAAACGGGATCGTGTCAGGGATAGCGGTGGAGGATGAATCTGTTGTGCCATCGCTTGTGATAGTGAACTCCACATCTGAGTTAATCCGCCCTGATCTGAGGCATATTCTTAGAGGAGCGGAATCACCGCTGCATATCGGAACGGTTGCTCCTGAGTCGGCGGTCGAATTCGCGCTTGATGAGAGCCTCTGCAAAGGCGCTCAATCTCATGAAACATTATGGGGGCGTGCGGTAGTGGAGAAGTTTTGGGGTGTAATCCCAAACGGAGATAGTAAGGTCGAGTGTTACATCCTCTCACGAGATCGAGTTTCTAAGAGACCTGTTTCGGTGTGCGCATTATGAAAGTAGTTGTTTACGCCCCTTACGGAGAAGCGCATAAGGAAGCTAGCTTGCTTTATCTAGTGGCCAACTATTTAGCCAAGAACGGCGCGGAAGTTAGCCAGATGTTATGCGATGGAGCGGTGCCAGTCTGTGGTCGTGATCGATTAGTTGGCGAGGATCGCGGCCCGTTTCTATGTTCGCGATGTATCAGTGAACAAGAGCAGTTAATTTCTTGGAGCGGGTTAACCGCTCGTGGCGTATCACGTGAGATCACGCCAGATGATGTTAGGACCGCCAGTCGCTGGATCCTAGGAGTTCCAAGAGAGGATTTAGCGCGAATTGAGTTTAGAGGTGTTAATTTATGGAGCGCATGCAAAACAGAGCTGCTAGCCCGTTTTGAAGGCCGTGATATCGGCGCTCTATCGCAGTCAGAAGAATCCGATCTCAGGGCGTTCTTTATCACCTATACCCGAGTAGCGATAGCGAGTGAACGCTTTATTAAACGCGCAGAGCCAACTTTAGCGTTAGTGTCATCGATTCGTGATCCGTTAAGCCACGCATTCGTTCTTCAAGCTAACCAAGCCAAATTAGACACGGCGGTATTCTCGTTTGATCAGAGGACATCGACTGTGAGTATTGAGTCACTCTCGACCAGAAAGACTTACGCGACATCGTTGGTGCTAGAGAATATCGCATCGATGCGTAACGACCCACGCACCTGGGGGCCGGAGATTACAGCAGTTGTGCATGAAGCTGTGACGTTTCTAGGGTGTGGGGCGGATAGGGTGGTGTGAGGGGGGTGGCCTCTATTCACAGCCGTATGATGGGGCAAAAGGCTACTCATCCTCACCCTCCTTTCACCCAATTCATCCCTCTTTACGACCACTTGCTGCTATATTAGTATATATTCTTAATATCGCTGCGATTTTAAGAATATGTTCAGACGTCACCTTAACCCATTAAAATCACATAGTTTCTTTCTGTTTGGAGCTCGCGGTACAGGTAAAACATCGCTCCTTAAAGAGACTTTTGCAAACACCAAGACCCTCTGGATAGACCTCCTCAGGGGCCAGTCAGAGCTTCAGTTCTCAGAGGATCCAGACAGTCTCTCCAGCATGATTGATAGGCAGGTTCCGGAATGGGTCATTATCGATGAGGTTCAGAAGATCCCCAAGCTGCTTGATATCGTTCATTTAGAGATCGAAAGACGAAACACTAAGTTCGCTCTGACGGGCTCAAGCGCACGCAAACTAAAACGGGGCGCGGCGAACCTGCTCGCGGGCCGAGCCTTTGTTTATCAGCTATATCCATTCACCCATCTTGAACTAGGAGATACTTTTGATCTAGCTCTCGCGCTTCAGTGGGGAGCGCTTCCTCGGATCTTGAGCTGTTCAAGTGACGAAGAGCGCGCGCTGTTCCTCGAAAGTTATGTCGAGAGCTATCTAAAGGAGGAGATCTTCCAAGAGCAGCTTACACGAAAGATAATTCCTTTCAGGAAATTCCTAAAAATAGCGGCGCAGGCTAACGGCACGATTGTCAACTTCTCTAACATCGCGAAGGATATAGCTATCGATAGCAATACGGTTAAGACATACTTCGATATACTCGAAGATACCCTAGTGGGGTTCTATCTTCCGGCGACTGATACCAGCTTTAGAAAGCAGCAGATCAAATCCCCAAAGTTTTATCTCTTCGACACCGGCGTCAAGCGCGCGATTGAGGGGGTAAGTCATCTTCCTATAATCTCGGCGCAGGAGTTCGGGATCAACTTTGAGCATTGGTTGATTACTGAACTATATAAGCTAAATAGTTACACTCGTGGGGGATATGAGTTTTCGTACCTTCGTACCCGTGGCGGCCTAGAGATTGATCTTATACTAAGAAAGCCCAGGGAGAAGGATATCTTTATAGAGATTAAATCCACCTCTCGGGTCAGGAGCGAGCATCTTGCGCATTTAGTCTCTGTAAAGAGAGAACACCCTTCAGCACGGTGTATCTGCTTATCACAAGAAGTTGAGGCGAGGATCATAGATGGGGTCGAGGTCTTGCCGTGGCAGATGGGCTTTGGGGAGTTGGGGTTGGTTTTTTAATCCCCAATCCTCCAAACCCCCTGCTCAACAAAAGCCTCGATAGTTTGTCGCTTGGCTTTATTTATTAGATTCGCATGCGAGAGCTTATGTTTTTTGGCGTACGCATTCAGAGTCATAATCTCGCGTCCCTCCAAATACGCTAGCCGCTTGTGGTAGCTATTAGTGAGAGCGCGAAAAATTATCTCCTCCATAGTCTTGATACGCTGTTGTCTATGATACTCACTGAACGCATCGTAATATCGGGAGCGATCCACAAAAGCGATGTTAATCGGTACATATCCTTCTCTTATAAGGAGGTAATTGACGAGTACGCGGCCGATTCTTCCGTTGCCATCGACGAATGGATGGATCGATTCAAACTCCAGATGAAAACGAGCGAGGCGACTCGTGATCGGCTCGCTAGAGTCACCATGATACGTATTTAATAAAGCCGTAATTCCCGCTTCAATATCAGCGGGGGCGCTCCCAATATGATTCCCTACTCGCACCCACTCGTTAAGTGCGCGAAATCGTCCGGCGACTTCATCTCGAATATTTGAGATAAGCATCTTGTGTAGAAGAAGGATAATCTCACGGTCTAGTTGATGCTCAGGCGCCTTGCTAGAGATGTATTGAACGACCCGAGCCAGATTCTTCGCCTCAAATATTTCTCGTTCCGAAATGAAGCGGTCGAGGTCGATCTGTAGCAAGATCTTCTCTGTCTCTTCTAGAGACAGGGTGCTGTTCTCGATAGCGTTTGAGTTGTATACGTGTTCACTGACCTCAGCCTGGTCGATCATAGAAAGGAGCTGATCCTTCCCAACCTTGGAGGCGAAGAACCTTTTGCGTAGGGTTATAATCTGGGAGATCCGTTTCGCTGAGTTTGTCATCTCGTCCCTTGGGTTTAACGATTATAATCCCAAAATTCGTTAAAAAGTGCAAATTAAAAATAGTTTTAACGAATTTACGGTGTAAAATCGTTAAATTTGGGCTGGCTGGTATGGTGTTTTGTCCTAATCCTGCACTTGCACCTATCTCCTCCTCTTCATCTACAGAGGGATAGGTGAAATAAGTAAAGTTAGATCGCCGTGGCCCTCCGCGACCTCGATGTAGATGATTAGGTCAATCCCTAATAGAGTTTACATCGAGGTCACGGAGGGCCGCAGAGAGGTCAATGTTGACGAAATAAGCAAAGTGAAATCTCCGTGGCCCTCCGCGACCTCGATGTAGAGGATTATGAGAAGGTGCAAGATAATGAGAAGGAGGAAGAGGAGGAGAAAGGTGCAGGTGCAGGATGAGGAGAAAAGATGTAAAGCCCATTTAGGGATTGACCAGGTAAACGTACACCTGCTCGTGCACGGCACCGTATGACGTCGACGTGAACGTTTTCGAGCACGAGCAGGTGCACGAGAGACGTTTACGTGCACGGCTGTTACATGTAAAGCCTATGAAAGTAACCCCTAGTTACAGATGATCCCACCATCACCCCAACAACTCTCTAACTTTCTTCAGCAGCGCTATATTATCAGAGTGCCCGGTCATGCATGCGGTAACTTTTCCTCTTAGCGGTCTCCCTAAAAGATAGAGGTCCCCAATAGCATCAAGGATCTTGTGGCGCACCGGCTCGTTTGGAAAACGCCATGCGTCATTAATAGCGCCTTCGGTGCCTATTAGTAAGAAGTTATCGAACCTACCACCTAAAGCTAATCCCTGCTTCTGGAGATAGCCTACATCTTTTACAAAGCTAAAGGTTCTCGATGGGGCGATCTCAGCGCGGTATGACGCGGGGTCGCTTAAAGTAAATGTAAAGTGCTGCTCACCGACAGGGGCTGGATACCTAAGGGTGTAATCAACAGAAAAACTATCGGCTGGCTCGATGCGGATCCATTCCTTCTCATTACCAACTTGAATAGTCTCGTTAATCGCTATCTCGTACCACTCACCATCCTGCTCTGTTAGTCCGACCTGTTCAAAAAGCTTACAGAACTCGTTCGCCGATCCATCCATCACTGGAACTTCGCCGTTACATTTAATTAGAAGGTTTGAGATCCCGTAGGCGCACAATGCCGACATCAGGTGCTCGATTGTTCCTGCTTGTGTGTGTCCTAAGCGAACGGTTGTGGCAAATCCCGTTGATTCAACGAAATCAACGTGAGCTGGTACTGTGGTGGTCTCTGATACTCCAACGAAGTGAATTCCTGAGTTGGCGGGTAGGGGCTCTAGTATCAGTCCACTTTTCCTACCAGAGTGCAATCCCTGTCCGTAAAGGATAGCGGCATGAGCAATAGTCTTTTGAGGTCTCGCCGCGCCGCGAGCTACTTGATTGGCGAAAACAACCGGTTTTAAGTTGAGTGATTGACGTAGTGGACCTACAGAAGATGGCTCGATCTTCTCCCATGTTGGTCCGGTTGATTCCTGGCGTTCCTTAGCGAGCTCTAGAGCGCGTCGGACCACCTCGATCGTTGATGTAAGACCTAGCGGCTTCTCTAAGAAGTCCGAGGCCCCAAGTCTGGTCGCCGCAACCGCCGTAGAGATAGTCGCGTGGCCACTAATCATTACTACCGGAGTGTTTGGTCTAATCTCCTTAATCTTCTTTAGGGTCTCTAATCCGTCGATTCCCGGCATCCAGATATCGAGTAGTACAAGCGCTGGATTGCGTTCGATTAACATCGATATAGCGCTCTCCCCATCGGCGGCTTCAATAACAGATATCCCCTCATCCTTTAAAATCCCACTTAGGGAGCTTCTTATGCTGGCTTCATCGTCTACAACGAGGACCAGGGTGTCGTGAAAGCTAGAGAGGGTTTCCAAGTTCGGTACCATAAGTGTTTTTATTGCGGCTAAAAATTTAGGGCGGTTTGGGAGGTGCCGCGTTAATTAGAACCCAATTACATGGAGATATTACTGTGCGCCCAAGATTATCGCAAATACCCTGGAATTAGGAAGATGGGTAAGGGCTTGAAATTATTCATTCCAAGCTGGCGCGTAACCTCGCCTAAGCCCCTTTCACCTAAAGAAAAATATCACTCTGGTCGAGTCGTACACTTAGTAGTCTGAGTCGCCAGGGTCATAGAGTAATAAGTTGATATGCTTAAAAAACTATTTAAATTTGGGAAACCTCCTGCAGAGTCTCCTGAGACCCTTATGGCTGATGCTTTAAGGCAAAGCATCCTCCGCTCTCTCGGATTGAAATCTGTTCCAATTATGCCTGGGTCTGCTCAGGAGGCTTTTAAGATAGCCACTAACCCAAATGCGGAGGCGCGTGATTTTATCGATCTACTCGAGGGCGATGAGGGGCTCTCCGCGCGAGTTCTAAAGATCGCGAATTCGGTTTTTTATGACCGAGGTGGTGGTAGTAAGACGATAGTCGACGCGGTGAATGTAATAGGCATCGCTGAGCTGCGAAACCTGATGAACGCGACCGCGTTATCGGGATTGTTTCCAGTGAGGCATTATCTCAGAGTGGAATTCTGGGCACACAACATCGCCACGGGAATAGCCGCTAAAACGTTGGCGAGATCCCTCATTCCATCACTTGTTGATCAGATCTTTCTAGCTGGACTGATGCACGATGTTGGTAAGCTTTTAATTCTGCAACAACACGTTGAGAACTATGAGCGTGTGATTAAGAAAGGATTAGCTGATGGGCTTGAATCGATCAAAGCGGAGCAGGCGGTCTATCCATTCGATCACACTCAGGTTGGTCAAATGATCGCGGAGAAGTGGAACTTCTCCAGAGATCTCTACGACGCTATTGGAGATCACCATAAGCCGTGGAGCAATCAAGAGCAGGGAAGCCTCGCAAGTATAGTAAAGTTAAGCGATCTGATTACTCACGCTAATTCATTAGGCGCTACCCGTGATATGGTGGCGTATCAGAGGATTCATACACCTCTACTAGAAGATGCATGGTCGTATTTCGGCGTTCATATGCGCGATCAGAAAAAGTTAATGCAAGAGGTAGTGCTCGATTTTAACGCGGAATTCCAGAACTACGAAGCGTGGGGGAAGGTGTGATGCCTTTGCTCTCACAGATTATTATAGCCACGCTTGTTTTGGTGCTAGTTTATCTAGCGATCGGCATAGCGCGGCTACTAAAATTAGTTGAGAGATCCGATGCTAAATATAAGGGGCCTAGAGATCCGATTGGTAGTCTTACAGAGGGCGTTCGACGCCTTAAGCAATCGGCGCTAGAGAACGAGTCTCGCTATAAGATCCTAACCGATAATATGGCCGCTGCGGTCGTGATTCACGATCCAGATGGCAAAGTTCTTTGGTGCAGTCCGTATACGGAGGTCCTGACGGGGTATTCGCTCTCAGAGCTATACGATAGTGAGCGTGGCGGATTTTTTACATCTCATGTCCATGAGGATGATCGCGCGTCGATAGCGAATGCCTTGGCGATCGTGGCGACAGGTGAATCGTTTCAGTCGCGCTACCGGTTTTATCACCGTTCGGGTTTATGTCTCTGGTTAGAGACTAGAACAGTTCCCATCTTTGATCCTGAGCTAAATGGATATGTGGCGCTCTCTATAACTTTAGATGTTACTGCCTCAGTAAACGCGCAGTTAAAACTTGAGGAGAGGAACAGAGACTTAAATGAATTAACCTACATGTTGTCGCATGATCTAAAGGCTCCAATAGTTACATTGAGGGGGATGTTAGAGATCGTTAGAGAGAGCGCCACGAAAAGTAGCGTAGAGGGTGACTTTAACGAGCCGCTTGAATATATGGACAAAGCGGTAGTTCGATTAGAGGCGCTAGTTAAAGGGGTACTTGAATTAGCACAGGTCTCGACAACCGAGCGCGATTCGACGCCGGTTAGTTTAGTAGAGGTCATAGGAGAGGTTGTCGGTGATTTCGCTTGGCAATTCGAGCAAGCTGGAGCGCGAATAGAGGTCGCTGAAAAGCTTCAGTGGGTATTTGGAAATAAGACACAGCTTTATCAGATATTCAGCAACCTGGTTGGAAATGCCCTTAAATACAGGGATGAATCCCGGCCACTATCTGTATCGATTAAAATGTCGGAGGCGACCTCGAGACGCCGAGCGGTGGTGATCGTCAGTGATAACGGAAGGGGGATCTCGGAGCACTATTTGGGCTCGATCTTTAAACCGTTCGCGCGTGCCGGTGAGAGTAAGATTGAGGGCTCTGGTGTTGGGCTCGCCGCGGTAAAGAAGCTAGTTGAGAAATTACATGGAGCTATCAAGGTCAGTAGCGTTGTAGGGGAGGGGAGCTCGTTTATTATAGAGTTGCGTCGCGCGGCGGATGCGGAGAGAGGGTGAGGTCGATTCATTTTATGTACTTACCTCTGAGGTCTTCTGTGCTCCCCCGTGTTTTCCCCTCCCCAAGCATTTAGGAGGCCGAAAATTATTTTGAGATTGACTGATTCCCTACTCGCAATCTCTCATAGAGAGTTTCGGGTAGTAAAAACGAGAACTCGTATCGACCCAGAGTGATCGTATCGCGGTCGCTAAGTAGCTCAGGCTTCTGTCTTATTGTGCGACCATTTACCTTTGTGCCGTTTCTTGAGTCGCAGTCTGAGATCTTATATCCATCTATCGTGCTTTCAATTAGCGCGTGAGAGCGCGATATGGCGAAATCAACTATTCTGATATCGTTGGTCTTAGCTCTGCCGATAGCGAAATGAGTGCTAGGACGGCTTGATATCCTGTTAGCTTCTTTTCTTAAAAGGAAGATAGACTCCTCTATCGACACACCATCGACAAAAGATGCTATCTGCGCGGCGGTAAATAAAAATGTCGGATTGTTTAAAGCGTCGTCTACTCTTCCGTTAGCTTTCCCTAATTCCCCTTCTCTAACAGCCGTACCGACCAAGCTGGGGCAGTGAACGAGATTTAAGAAATCCTCCTTCGATAGAGACTGGGCAACGGAATGAAGAGTCGCGGTGCACGCGCGCCCAGGGGTTCTTAGTAGATCGTCTATTCTCTCAGGGATCTCACTAGGTGTCTTAGCGGCTACGTTCGACCCTCTCCCAGTTATTTTAGAGATCCATCTTTTAATCATGAGGACGATGTTATTTTAAGTTTATTCCGTCGAGAATAGTCGAGAATAGTACGGGTATCAAGGGAAACAAAACCCCGCCGAAGCGGGGTTTGTCTTGAAACGGCGCCTGTGGCGTAGGCGAGATTTTGCTTTATTTTCTAGCAGAAGTTCTCAGTCTCATCTAACTCAACCTGCTCAACCTCGTCCTTCACCGCTACCGCGGCTAGGATCGCCTTAGCGTCATCGCGAATCATGACAGAGAGTCCGTTGATTAAGCCCACGTTACGGTTGACTTCATCCCAGTTCTTACGCGAGATAGCCTCGCATAGAGATACAGCTAATGAGCGCTGCTTGGCCAGAATCGTGTCGTAGGATTCAAGGCGTCTAATCACTGAGTCCGGTATCGTCGGTCGTGATTTAAATGTCTCACGAGCCTTGGTGATTGCTCCCTCAAGTTCAGTAAACGATGCGAACAAGCGTTCAATGATATTCGATTCCATTTCGCCTTCTCCCTTTTCTCTACTCTACATCTCCCGCGGCTTATGCCTTGGGGAGAGTTAGGTTCGGTTTGCTATTTCAGTTCACGTCCCTCGCAACTCTCACTTAGTGTTATTACGAGTTCTTCGTACTGTGTAGCATTCCTTTGGTTAATGTTCGCGCCACCTTGGCGGGATTCTATCTGACTGATGTTTTTTATCACCAGATCTAAAGAGTAATCTCCCGTTTCGGCCAAAGTGCTTCCGCTTTTCGGCAACTGGGCTACCTTATTACGTAAGCAGACGCTGAATACGAACCTCAAAGGTCGCTCAGTGTTAAAGTCCAGAGTGTTTTGAGTTTCGTATTTCGACTTCATGCCCTAGCTATTGCAAGGGGTTTGCCAAGGGGTAATGGGTTGTAATTACGAGGTATTTTTGGGCGGAAAAGACGTGAGTCGATAAATTCACGTGTATTCAGTTAGTTAGGGCTGGAGCGGAATAGGTCAGGTGTATTTAAGTGGGACAGGGGGGGATGGGGGCGCTCCCTGCGGGATTCTCGCGATGCCCCGCTAGACGTATCCTAAAATCTAAAACGAACAATAGCAGATACAGATCCAAATCGTTTATTGGGCTGACTCATAGGTACCCTGCTCGCCAATAACCGCAACACCTTCCCGAAACGAGCCCGCTTTTATGAAGCGCGGCATAATCGCGAAATCCCCAGACAAGTTGATGTATCCGTACCGGCCGTTAACTTGGACAAGAGCCAACCCTTCAGAAAAGGCATAGGCTTCCTGAAAGAATTGAGACTCGACTATGGCTCGGCCTGTTAGGTCTATATACCCGTATTTGCCATTTTTTTTGATCAATGCCCGTTCCTCGGTGAATGGCTCTGCATCGTCGAATTGGGCAGGAATCGCCAAAATCCCGGATGAATTAACATATCCCCACTGTGATTCTATGCGAACAGGGGCAAGACCAGACGAAAAAGGTTTTACAGTTAAGTAGCGTGGTTCAACCACGAAGTCTCCAGATTTGTTAACCAAACCCATCCTGTGCGGGGCTTCTTTTGAGATCGCTGGTATCAGCGGACCCTTGAAAGAATAGAAAGATTCGCGATTAGGAGAAATAAAAGAATCAAAAATTCCCCCATAAATAGGTTGATTGTCATCATCGCCAGGGGCCTCGAAATCAATCATGTGAACGCCCCCTGGATAGTAGATATCAAAATCAGATTGGCTAACATCTATTTGAGTCTCGCCCGATTCATCTATGTATTTGTACCGGATCGTTCTTTGCTCCGAATACTCAACAAGAGCGAGTCTTGAATGAAACGGTCCGCCTCTTCTAAAACGGGCAGGTATAACAATATTGCCCGACCGGTCAATGTAGCCCCAGTTGTTTCCATCTGGATTATCGCTGATTTTAACGGCAGCCTTACCGTTCGAAAACGGTAAGGCCTCGTAGAACTGATGCTTGATAACAAGTTTACCACTTGTATCCATGTATCCCCATAACGACCGATCCCCTCCTATCGTCTCAGGATCCGGTGCCTCTGAGATCGCGGCTAATCCCTCAGAAAAGCGCTTGTGCATTCCTCCATGATTACTAATCACAGTATCGCCTGATTTGTTGATGTAAGCGGTATAAAGTCCAGAGCCATCAACTAAGGCCAGACCACCGGAAAACGGACTCGCTGCGTTGTACCTAGGCTTGATTAAATACTCACCAGATTTGTTTATAAATCCATACCTCATACCATCATTGGTCTTCGGCTGATCGGGAAGGTGGTGTCGATGTAGCCAGTCACTAGAGTCAAACCTCATCGCTAAACGCCCCTTGGTGTCAATGAATCCGACCCAATCCGCATCACTGACCAAAGCTAGGCCATCGTTAAACGATAGGGCGTTCTTAAAGCGCCTAGAAACTTGACGTCCATATTTGTCGACAAATACGTAATCTCGCATCTCCCCAAATAAATCGCCTCTGAGGAGGCTTCTAGGGACTGAAATTAAGCTTAGGCCATTTGAGAATGGCTCCGCATGCAGAATAGATGGCTCTATTAGATACCTGCCTGTCGTATCGATAAATCCATATGCCATAGCGGTGCCACTGTATCCACCGAAATGTGGGTTGTGGAAGTTCGTCTTGATAACTCCTACAACGCCAAGGCCTTCGCTAAATTGAGCTGCCTGATCAAATTCATCGCTATTTAGATAAGTCCCATCTTTATTGATATATCGCCATTTCGTTCCCTTTTTAACTGGCGCCAGGCCCTCTCTGAACGATTTCGCATCGTCAAAAATTTGCTCAATAACTATCTTCCCGGTCCGATCTACATATCCGCATCTGGATGTGTCACAGAGTAGGGCAAGATCTTCGGAAAAGCCTTCGGCTTTGTAGAATCTGGGCTCAACAACTCGATTCCCAGTTTTATCGATAAATCCGCAAAAGCCATTTACCACAACTTTGGCTAGTCCTTGAGAAAACCCGAACGCATCGTCGAATTGGGGAGCTATAGTCATTTTGCCAAGTTGATCAATGTAGCCATACTTGTCGCCGACCTTCACCGCAGCAAGCCCCTCTGAGAAGCTCTTAGCGTCACTAAACTCGGGTTCGACTGCCCATTTCCCACTAGCATTTATGAACCCAAATCGAAGCTGATTCGATTCCGGTGAATCTATTTGAGCAGCGGCCAGTCCCTCGCTAAACGAATCCAAATGAGTGAACTTATCCTCTAAAATAATATCGCCTGATTTGTTAACAAAGCCGTATCTGTCGCATGAGTAGACGAATTTGCCGACAGTTTGGGTTCTTTTGATAAGTGCTGTGCCCTCATGAAAATTATCAATCGCGACATAGCCCCGACTTGCTTTTTTGTTTGGCCAAATGTAGCTGAGGTCACGAATCGGATGGAGCCCGATATCTACTGTCGTTAGAACTTGAATGACCGTTAGTAATAGAACAGCAGCAAGGGTCAGTAGAGCTACCTTGCGACATCCTAGTGGAGATTTGCCAGCTCGTGATTTGCTGAGTCCGCTGCTCATATATCATCTCAACTGAAATAATCCGCATCCACTATTCATGTGTCCGGCATTTTGGTGAGAGGATTCCGCAGCTCATATCTTTGGAACTTTTGGATTCTCGTGTTTTTGGTTGTATTCGTTTTCTCTGAGGGGATGCCCCTGTGAATTTATAAAATCACATAGTAGGCACCAGTCGTGTTGATCTTGTATCGAACTTGTTGACAACTCAGGTCCGGGAGAGATGACGTATACGACTCCAAATCCATCGTCACCTAATAGAGTGTCTTTAGTAAGCTTATTCGGTTGAATCTGAAATGGCATGCTAAACTCTCCTCAAGTCGTCGTATCATGACAGAGGTGCCTAGCTCAACTGCTTAGTTTGGTGGAGTCTCTCTGTGCCAGACAGTTTGCTCGGCTCACGGGTCTCAGAATCGGAAAAGAAATCCCTGATATCAATCTGTTAACCCTTCTATATGGCTGCATTAGCACAAGGCTGACTCTCAGGGACAACCTCAAAGTCGCGTAAGTAACTGATCTAGGGTTTTACTGTTATTGATGGGACGAGATATAATCTGAGATTTTTTGTCATCTAAGCTGGGATTTTTAGGTTTGGATGAATAGAACTGAGATGATTTTCATGAGGATACCAATCCGCGGTCGAGCGCGGTTCTTGTATTCGAACTGCTGACCCCGTCAAGCTAGTCCGATAACTCTAGCTGCAGCGCTTGAGTTAGCGCGAAAGAGTCTTTGAAAGGATGGCAAGAATGAGTTTCCACTTAGTCGACACAGGGAGATGGCAAGGTTATTGAGAGCAGCGAAGAGTTGCGGATTCTTTCTGTGGTGCCGCCTATCCTCGTTGAGGGAAACATCACGAACATAATGGAATCGGTTTTCGACCTCCCAGTGTCCCCGGTTGATCGCTAGTAGTTTTTCAGGAGAGGCTATCCGAGGTGAGAGACTGGTAATAAGCCAGGCGATCTCGGTAGAAGTGACGCCCTTTTCGGTTCTCGTACGCTCAACTCTGATTGCCTGCCTTGCGAATGGGAAAAAGTTCCGTTTGCCGATCGGAGCTACTTGAATTGAGCGAATCTCGACTCTTCCGTGTGCTTTGGATACTTCGGTATACTGAGGGGGAAAAAGCCTCTTCTGGGAGGCGCTGAATCTTCTCGAGTAGCTCTTCTTGGTTATCTTTGACCGTCATTAGGTAATCGGAGCGTTTCTTTGTAACTATAATCCGTGCCGTTTCTTTCTGGGTATGGAGCGCGTCAAGTGTGACAATTGACCGGTCTAGGGGAAGTTCTTCGAGCACCTGCTGTGCAACGGGGATCTCGTTGGTCTTATCGCCGACCTTGATAGTCGCAAGCGCTATGCCGTCATGGTGCAATACCACGCTCAAAATATGAGGCGCACTGCCATCCTTAACCCTGGAAGCACGCATTGTCTTACCATCAATCGCTAGTACTTTCCCCTTCAAGGATGGACAACGTGTGCGGATCCACTCGCGTGTAACTGAATCAAATTGGGCAGCATCGATTTTATTGAGTGTCTTGCGCACTGTTTCCTCGTCTGGCGCCTTACCTCGTCTAAATCCGAAGCGCTTACGAACCTCGAGTGGTAAGTTGGCAGCGTATTCTGCAATGCCTCTGAAGCTATCGATGCCACATAAGACTGAGCATACGGTTACGGCAAGGATTGAGGAGAGTTTGTAACGTACCCCTCGACGGAAACGTCCGTCTTTTACCTGCGCAAGTGCATCGAGTAGTCCCCCTTGCCCAACAAGGGGTAGTCGGTCTACATCGATCATGCCAAATTTGTCTTGTCTGGATGCGATCAACATATGTGGCACTCCGGTTGAACATAGAATTTTTCTGGCATTGTGAACTAATGGATAAACAAAAATCCGCTTCCGTTCTCCATGTTCGATATATCTCTGATTGCTACGAGCAAATCCTTGAGTCAGTCCTACATCAACCCAGTTGGCAGCTCGGTAACAGGTTCCGGCAAAGCGCCTGATATCCACGTAGGTTTCAGCAACCAATACGTGGTGCCCGTGGTAGCGTGCCCAATCGTCACTGAGTCGTCTGGTAGCCAGAGAGAGAACTTGTGATGCAAGGCACTTGTGCTTGCGCCCTTCGGGTAAAATCAAGAAGCGAGTGTTTGTAACTACGTACTTTAACCGTGCTTCTCGCAACTCCTTATCCCAGCCAATCCACTCATCTCTGCCTGAGTTCTTCAGTGATCCGTAGCCCCAGTCCATAAGGGCTAGCCATTCGCCACTGCTCGAATCTTCGACAACGTATTGTAGTGCTTTACCAAGATTGCTCTGTACTGCTCCAAGGTAGTGCAGCCGATCCATATGGCTCGCATACTTCTCTCGCTCTACTGGTTTAAGCAGTGATATGACTAATCCACCCATGCTAAAACTGTAGCAAACCAGTCTTCTTTGCGCCAGTACGATTGTTTAAATAAATACTCTCAGTATCTTAGCGGACTTAGAGGTAGCCCTGGGGCTGACTCTACTTTTCACGGCCAGCCCAAGACTTATGGTGTATACTGAAGGATTAGCGTTATGGGTACTTCTGGAGACTGCAATTATACGGTTCCGGTGGCCAAAGGCCTCTCGTACTCTGCGCGACGCGGGGTTTTTGTGGCCGCATTTGCAGCTTTAGGATGATGTCTGTGGAATTTTATCAGTGACAGATCTCAGCTCAGACACTCCGACTCTACCGCCAACCCCATCCTCCTGGAGCGACCTGCAGCTGTTCTTCGAAGGCGACGACTTCTTCCGCGCGATGATCGCTGAGTTCCAAAGCGCGCGGAGATCTATCTATATCGAGAGCTACATTTTCTCTAACGACCGGTTAGGCGAGCGAATTTTAACGGAGCTCGGCGATGCGGCTAAAAGGGGAGTTGATGTTCGGATAATCGTTGATGGGATCGGTTCTAGCACATGGCTGCCTTATCTTAGACGAAGATGTCAGAGTTCGGGGATCGTACTTAGGATATTCCATGAGCTTCCATGGGAGCGGTGGTTTCGTGGAAAAAAGATTCTGCCAAAGGGGCGATCTCTCTCAAAAGCCTTTATGAGAATCAACAGCCGCAACCACCGCAAGGTGTGTATAGTCGATTCCTCTAAGGCATTTGTTGGTAGTCTTAATATTATCGAATATCACTGCGCCGAGTTTGTAGGAGCTCTAGCTTGGCGCGATACGGGCGCCATGGTGAGTGGGGGGGAGGTCTCGGTTCTTGCCGCTAGTTTTAATGAGCTCTGGCAGAGGCGACTTGGTCGGAGAAGATTGGCGCGAAAGGTCAGGCAGGCGATCTCATCAGGCGCGCTGGTGCGGTTAAATATTAGGCGTTCTCAACGTAGAGATAATTATCTAGACCTATTGGTGAAGATCCTAGGCGCTCGTCAAAGGATCTGGATTGAAAATGCGTATTTTGTCCCGGATGCTGACCTGGTTAAGGCCCTTGGGGTGGCGGCAGAGTCCGGTGTCGATGTTCGTATCGTTGTGCCCGCGCAATCTGATGTTTTTTTCATGCCTTGGGTTACTTCAGCTTTCCATGTCGGATTATTAAAGGCGGGAGCGCGAATTTTCGAGTATAATAGGGGCATGATGCATGCCAAGACGATGGTGATTGATGATTGGGGGATCGTTGGCTCGAGTAACCTAAACCACCGGAGTTTGTTTCATGATCTTGAGGCTGATATCGTTCTTGGTGATGCAGAAGCTGTAAGATCCTTGGCGTCTCAATTTGAGATCGACTGCTCAGCTAGCAAAGAGGTTACACTTGGAAACTGGCGAGACCGTCCGTGGATCGAGAGAGCCTTGGGTAAGGGGCTCTTAATGATGCGTAGAGTGTTGTAGCAGAAGTAGTGAACGATTCATGACAGAGAAGAATCGAATTAAGGTACTGTCATACAATATTCACAAGGGGTTTGGTTTCGGCAACCGCACCTTTACCCTTCCTGATATCAGAGGAGCGATCGCGTCAGTCGCTCCTGATATAGTTTTTTTACAGGAGGTAATCGGGCAGCACGATAAGCATGCCAAGAACGTTGAGCTGTGGCCTGATCTACCTCAGAGCCACTATATCGCTAGTGGTGTTTGGCCCCATGTAGCTTACGGAAAAACCTCTGTTTTTGAACATGGTCATCAGGGAAATGCGATCTTAAGTAGGTTCCCGATTAAAAGATATGAGAACATAGATATCTCAACGAACCCGCTTGAGTGTCGAGCGTTGCTTCATGCCGAGATTGAGATTCCGGGAGTCACGTCGACTATTCACTGCGTCTGCGCTCACTTAAGTTTATTTAGAAAATGCCGTGAGGAGCAGCTAAGAAAGATTTGTCAGAGAGTCTCGGATAGCGTTCCAGAAGGAGAGCCTCTTATCTTGGCAGGAGACTTTAACGATTGGCAGCAGAGAGCGTCGGGTGTTTTGGTGCGTGAGCTGGGGATAAAGGAGGTCTTTCAGGATCTTCACGGTGCCTATCAAGCCACCTTCCCGACTGTATATCCACTCTTTAAATTAGACCGCGTCTACGCTCGTGGATTGTCGATGGTGGGCGGCCAGGCGCTGGTAGGAGAGCCCTGGGGTAAGCTTTCTGATCATGCTCCGTTGTACGCGGAGTTGGAGTCTTAGGAGCCTTTTATATTGGGATGTGCTCGTAAACGTGCTCGTGCACGTAAACGTCAGGTTTGATCGGTTAGCACGCTGTTTAATTAGCGTTTTGATGGGAATTTTTTATCTGTGATGATCTTTAGGCTACAAGTAAAAAGCTATCGTGCTTGGCAAACAGGGGCCAAGATTT
>Ga0214921_10003324_pt1 | contig 24767 bp, 20 predicted proteins | sample LL1505_MetaG_FD_177992 | JGI IMG/M metagenome (GOLD analysis project Ga0214921, IMG submission 177992) | Freshwater microbial communities from Lake Lanier, Atlanta, Georgia, United States - LL-1505 | ecosystem: Environmental > Aquatic > Freshwater > Lake | place: USA: Georgia | collected...
TGTATCGCCTGTACTCCATATGTAATTGTACACATTAGGATTGCTTATTGTGAGTTGTTTGATGGCACCCTTGCAAATATTGGTATCATTACCTAAGCTAAACAAATAATCATTTGGATTGCGTAGGTTTATAGTTATGGTATCGGTTACAGTACCGCACTCATTAGAGGCGGTTACCCAATATTTACCTGCTTGGTTTACGGTTATGCTTTGGCTAGTATCTCCTGTACTCCAAAGTATGTTGTGCATACCATCATATACCCTTAGCTTTTTTGTAAAACCAGTGTTACTACATATTAGCGTATCATCGGCAAAAGCATTGGCGCGTAACTCTAATACACTTACATCATCAAGGAAATAGCCTATATTGCGTTTAGGCAAATTTGCAACAGTTGTGGTATCGCATAAATGTTGGCTTACAAAGTTTCCAATGGTAATGTATCTTTCGGTGCCGTTGGCTGTAAAGCAGCCAGAAACTAATGTCCAATTGGAAGTATCGGTTAATGGGTTTGTAATAGGGTTATTATTTATTTGTGGAAATATATTTTGTGTTAGCAAATTAATATTAACGTCCATAAGGCTATCCGCCGAAAAATAGGCCCCCATATTATTGCAAGCCTTGTACATATTGTCGTTTAAATTTACATAAAAAGCTACGTTATATACTTTGTTGGCTGTTAATGTTTGGTTAAGTTTTGTAAATGGAAAGTTTCTGAATGATATTATTGCAGGGTTTGTTATACAATCTGATGTATCGCAATAAGTACTAAAACCAACAAATGATTTACCAGAATGTGGAGTTTGAAAACCGTAAACTGTATATGGCACCCTAAATGCGCCATAATAACTGCAAGAATCAAAACTAAAACAATTGGTGCCTAATGATACATCAGACCAGGGGCGTATAATTTGTGTTGATGTAAATTCACTATAACATGAGTCATTATTTTGGTGTACATCAAAACTAGGGTTAGGCACAAGATTAGTTTGTGCCAATACCTGCAAGCCAAAAAGTAGATTAATTATAACAAACCTTGTTTGCATATGCTGGTCATTTTTTTTGTATAATTAATACACGTGTTTAATAAAAATAAAAAAGAGTAGCCACCTAGTGGCTACCCTTTTTTTGAACAAACTATTTTTGAATACTTACTTTACTTATGTAAGTAGCCTTGTTGGTATCAATTAGTTTTAATACATACAAGCCTTTGCTTAGGTTTTCGGTGCTAATGGCAAATGGTTTTGCGTTTACAAAGTTATTACCTTTTAATACTATACTTCCTCTTGCATCTAACAACTCATAACTAAACAAAACATCGGTTTTAGATTGAACATACAACATATTTTGAGCTGGATTTGGAAACACAAGTGCCTCCAATCCTAAACTAGGAGGAGTGGCTAATGCTTCGGTTTCAAGTTCCGTAAAATCTGGTACATCATCGGCACGTGTTTGTGCAGAAGATTGCGCCCTGCGTTCATTTGAATTGTTGGCTTCGGAGGTTGGGTTGGGTGTAAACTCACATTCACTAATGTATTCAGTAGGCACAGTATCTAATCGTGCTAAAATACTACGTATGCTATACACACCTGGACCATAAACCCCTGGGCAAAGTTGGGCTAACTCGCGCATATTTGCCTCATCACTTTCAGAAAAACTAAACTCCTCTTTGCCATTATTCAGTAATAAATTAAGGTAATAATTATTAGCCTCTTTTATTTTGGCTTCCATTTCGTTGTTAGGGATTATTGCCTCATTCAGTTGTTTCGAATCAACTAAGTTAGTGCTATCAATTAATGTAGTATCTAACATACGGCGTTTAATTTCCTCTAATTTACCAATGGCTTCGGCATCTAGGGCAGTTACATAATCTTGTTTTTCTTGCGTATCGGCAAGGCTTGGGTCTTTTTTTAGCTCCATATAAGTATTGTATTTTTGCCACCATTGCACAGCCTCGGCTATAGAAAGTCCGTAGTTGTTGGCAAACGACTGCAAAGCACTAAAATTGACAGAAGTAGTTAAATCGTCATTAAAATTAAGGTCATTGTTAGTGCAGTTTGTAATATTTACACCATCATCAACACTCATTAAAGTGTAATTATCAATATAATTGAAAAAAGTATAACCACTGCTACTATTAGTACCATTATAATTAGTTCCACCATAAGAGCCCAACCAATTTAAAGTGCTTGGGTTATAGATAGTACCCTGAGGATGTCGTACAAACATTCTGTTATTTATGGTTCTGTATTCTAAAGGCCAATTAGATGTATTAAAATTTGAGTACACATAAGTATGGAATGATGACTGACCATCATAAGTACCTGTCCAAAAGTTGTCGGCACCTACTTCTACTCCACCAATAACATCTTTTAAATCGCCAACCGAACCATCTACCAAACAAAATCCAACAGCATTATCGTGCATACGGTTGTTTTGAATTTTATTTTTTTGGTAAGCATTTGTAGCATTGTATAATGGTGATGTGTAATTATGACCATCAAATCGTAAACCATAACCAGTATGACCAATTGCGTTGCATTGCACTTTATTATCAATACAATTTGCAACCAAAATACCATTTACCCACCAGTTACCGTGGTTTGCTGCAATTACTGTATTATTAATCACTTGCATTTTTTTACAACTAGTTAGTTTAATGCCAGCACCTTCATTATTTACACCAGATACATAATCCATCGAGTTTAAATAAATAGTGTTTTGAGTGCTAATTTCGAGGTTACTAACCATATTGCAAACAATACCATAGCGTACTGCATTAATGTTATTGCCTTTTATGGTGCAAGTACCATAATTGCTTGTAGGTGTATTGCTACTTTCATTAACTGATATAGCTGTACCTAAATAAATAATGCCTGTAAGTGTGCCACGAGGCACTAAAGCATTAAAGCTATTATCTATAATTTGCTTTGGTACATTATTGTTGTTATTTAAATCAATATATGTAGAGGGAATACTTATTAAATTAATATCATTTGTAGCAAATGTGTTATTATTAATGATATGACCATTACCTGCAACAGCATTGTTATCATATACCTTAATGCTAGCTGTTTTAGAATTATTAATAATATTACTAATAATATTTGCGTTGATATTGGTTTTAATATCAATGCCACCATCTACATCGTGAATATAATTTGACTCAGAACCTAAAGAGCCACCAATGATAACATTTCGCAAACCATCGTGACTAGGGCTAGTATAGCCACGCGCGCATATAGCAATACCACCTAAGCTAACATGGCCTTGACCATATCTAGTAATATTTCTAAACTCATTGTTTTTAATCACCATGCTGCCGCGTGTATTGTAAATACCAAAGCTACAAAATTCAATTGTATTTTTACCACTGAATGTTGCGTCGCCAATATTAATATTATCAACATCGTTTATTTCAATAGCAGTATATGTTTGTAGGCCATAATTAGGGTCTAACAATGGACCACTACATGTAAACACAGTATTTTCGCGTACATAGCCTTGATGTTGTGCTGTTTTAGTGATATTAGTAAGGCTATTAACTACAAGATGCTTATAATTTTTATCGAATGTAACATTGCCTCGAATTCTAAATACACCTCCTTGGTTACTAACCACAGCATTTACGGCATCTTGCACTATGCTATTTTCTATGATTAATGTTGTGTTTTGTGTTTGAACGTAAATACCATCCCACATTTTATCGCATCGTGCCCTAAGCACGCTATTATTTCTAATGGTAAAGGTGCAATTATTTGCAACATTTATTCGTGCATTGTTACCTATCCTCACATCAACATTATCAAACGTAACGTTTCGGTTAATATTCAGCACACCATCAATGGTAATGATGTTTGCAGCACTTGTACCTGTATAAGTAAGTGTTGATGTTGGTGGAGTTGAAGGTGGAATTGTTGTTCCAATTGTCCTATTATAAAAGCTCTCAATTACATTTGAAGAAGGCATATTGCAACATGGCATAACGGTTAGGGTTCTGGTGCCTGGACAGTTGTTACCAAAAGTATAGTTTGTAGTTATAGTTGCGCCAGTTGGTGGTATGTTTGTCCATGTAATTGTTCTACTTCCACCACTTACTGTTGGATTTGAAATATTTCCAGCACTAGGTGGGTTAATTGCCCAAGTTTCGTTGCTACTTAAATTTGCCGAATAACCAGCCAGAGAATATGGTTGTGTATTACCAGCACATTGTGTATTGCTTCCAGTAATACCACTGTATGGATTTTGAGCAATGCTAATAGTACCAGTTGCAGTACCCGAACATCCATTATCATTATCAATAAAAGTACATCTATAGGTTTGCGTATTATTAAAAGGCCCAGAAACATTTAATGTATTTCCTCCATTCTGTGCAATTACCCACACTCCTGTTTGAGTCTGCCTCTGCCAAGTATAATTTGAAGAAAGCAAATTACTTGGTGTGGCATTTAACGTAACAGGATTTGTAGAGCCTGCGCAAACAGTAGCACTAGAAATAGTTGGGGCGGCTTGTACGGTGTATGTAGTGGTGAAGTTTGTAAAACCACAAGCATTGACTGATAGACCATAAATATTAAAAGTATGCGGATAAGGGCCTGAATAATTAAACGTATGATTAAAACAGCCGCAAAAAGGGCTATTACCATCTTCAACAGACCATGGAATATTTCCTGTGCCATCGCCAAAGTTTACCCATCCTGTATAACCCTCTGCTCCAACAACAGGTGAACTTAATCTAAAACAGACATTATCAGAATTACAATATATTTGTGGTTCAGCAACAACTGAAATGCTATTAACTACATTTAAAGTAAAATTATAATCATTAAATGACATGCTTGATGGGTCATCATTACGCATTACTTGAAAAGTGTAATTACCTGCACTTAATGGTATTGAAAATGTTTTAAAATAATTGCAAGAATTATGGAACGGCGGGATATTGTCATTTTGAACATTATAAGTACCACTACCTGTGATAAAAGTATAATTAAAAATTGTCTGAGCCAGTGTTGCATTATTAATAGCAACTAAAGAAAAAATCCCATTAAAAGTTCCAGTATTGTAAAATACATTAATGTCTATTGTATTTCCACTACATGTTGAATAAGTAATACCACTTGATGGACATGAAGTTTGATATACATTATTGCTAGCAGGCTCTATAAAAAAATGAGCATCAGCCAAAGTTGAACCAGTCATTTGTACAAAAATAATCAATGTTAAAATTGAATATTTCATGTTGTTTGGTAAATCAGCCATCCACCGCAGTGCAAACCGCATATTATTTGTTACAGCATTGCCAGTATGCAATGCACTGTTTTGTTGCCTACAATGGGTAGGACTTTTTAAATTAATTTTTATCATTTTTGTATTGAATTAATGTGACATCGGTGTTTTTATTTTTGTTGATGCACATGGTTTATAAAACATTTGTTTTGGCTCCTGCATGTCATTGGTAGTGATGTGCGGGAGTTTTTTTTAGGAACACGCCCCAAAGCGTGTTCCATTTATTTTGATCGTACCTTGGGGCCTGTTCTTACTATTGAACGCGCCACGAGGCGGCGTTCTTACAATTATGTCTCGGTAGTAAATCGGTGTAGTGGTAAATGTTTTTGGTTTGGTTCATTTTTTCTAAAGGTAAAATACAAAGTGGTTGCCTCCGCTGATGATACCCATGCAGAAGGTACGTGTTTTGAAGTAAAAAACACGCTACATCGCTTGTAAAATATAATTATTTATTGAATTAGAAGACTGCAAAAAAAATTTAAAAACCCAGTAATATTACGGGGTTAATAAATACATAAAATGGTGTTATTTATACTTTATGGTAGCCATTTATGATGGCAAAATTAATTAAACCTGTAGCTGAGCGCACATTTGCTTTCTTAAATAAGTTTCGTTTGTGCCAATCAATTGTACGCTTAGAAATTCCTATTTTTAAAGCAATATCCTTATCAGCAAAGCCTTTGCAAATAAGTTCAATAATTGAAATTTCCCTGTTGGTTAGTTGCGCAACAATTAGTGGCAAATTAGGGTCTAGCTTTTTATTATCTTGCATAGAACTTAATGCTTCTTTAGAGTAAAAAACGCCTCCTTTTAAAACATCTTTTATGGCAGTATTTATTTCAAGAATATCTGATGTTTTGGTTAAGTAACCTCTGGCACCAACTGCAATAGTTCTTTTAATGTTTTCTTCGTCGTCAAACTGAGATAGTATGATAACTTTTTGATTAGGAAACTGCAGTAAAATGGTTTTGGTTGCCTCTAAGCCATTCATTTCCTTCATCATCAAATCCATAAATACAATATCTACTTTGTTTTTTTGTAGTAGTTGAATTGCTTCATTGCCCGAACCAGCCAAAAGCACATTGCCAATACTTTTATTGTATTTTAATGAGCGCGAAAAACCTTCGCGAAAAAGCACATGGTCGTCGGTAATTAAAACTGAAATTTTTTCCATTTTTGAATTTACAAAATGCTCTTTATACTACATTTAAAATTCCATTTTGTGCCCGCATTTATTGCTGTTACATAAGTTGCGGTGCCCTCCAAAACTTTTGTTCTGGCGTTTATGCTCTTCAAACCAAAACTGTTGTTAAGTAAAGCTGAGTTATAATCGAACCCAATACCGTTATCTTCATATAATATGATTAATTCATTGTTTAGTTCTTGAATATTAAAAGTTATGGTAGTTGCCTTTGCATGTTTCATCGCATTATTTACAAGTTCTTGGCAAATTCTAAATAAGTTGGTATGGCTTGTACTTGAAATAGCTAAATCTTTTATTGAATCTGTTACGATTAAATTTAATGTTACCGAGTGCCTTTCTGTAAATTCTTGTAAGTACTTTAGTTCATTAATCCAATTGTGATTTACCAAATTACCAGGTGCTAAATTCCTTACACTGTGTCGTAACTCCAACCTTGCATTCTTCATGTTTTTCTTTAAATGAAACAAGCTATCATCTACTTGAGGTGAATTGTCATTTCCCCTTTCAATGGCAGCAATTTCCATTGTTATGGCATTAAAAACATTGCTAAATTGGTCATGTATTTCTCTAGCAATTGAAAGCCTTTCATTTTCTTGGGTATCAATAATGGTTTTCAACAGCAATTGTTGCTGCTTGGTTTTATTCTTAAAATTTATGTACAATACAATTACAATAAAAAGCAATAGAAAAACCATTAACAAGCAAATGTAAATAGCTATTTCAACATATTTGTTTGACGATATTTCAACCATATACAAAAAGCAAAAAATAGATTAGTAATGATGTTACAAATTGAGTGAATTTTCCAAATACTTCTAGATATGCTTGCTTTAGATGAAGGAACGATTAATTCATAAGAGCTAAAAACAATAAGACAAACGCTAAAATAAAATACAATTGCTATCAAGAGTAAATTTTCTGGTTTTTGAAAATCTAATTGGTCTTTTTTTAATAAATATGTTAGAGCACCAAATGAAGTAAATACCAATAATAAACTTTGAAAAATAACTAAATGATTGTCTATTCCAAGTTTGAAATTACCTTTTATAAAGAGAAAGATGTATATAAAACTAAAAAGCAATGAAGTTACTAAAGTAAATTTTTTAAATATTTCATTCGTTATTAAATTTAGGATATACAGAAAACCAATTGTTTCGAATAAAATATAAAAATTAAGAATTAAAGTATTACTTAATTTATAATTGAATAATACTGATGAAATGCTTTCTGAAAGTGTTGTTATAAAAATAAAACAGGAAAATAATTTAAATAATTTTCCTGTTTTATTAAAGGTAAAAAGACCAGTGAAGAAAGGTGCAAATATTGAATAAAATGAAATTTCAGTAAGTGCACTTTGCATTCTAGTCTTTGTTTAATGGATTTTCATTACTGCAAATATCTGGGCATGGTTTAGCCATATCCAAGAGCATTTCATTATACAAATCATTATTTTCTTCATCAATGGCAGTAATTACGGGTGTTATTTGGCCTTTAGCATCCATACCTAAATAAATTCTAAAACCAATTGCATTGTTTTGGTTTAGTAATTCTATCATTTCATTTCTTCCAAAGGCATAAGCAATTGGTTGTAAATAATTTCCTGCACTGTCTTTAGGTGCACTTTTACGATAATCTGAAGTAAGCTTTGATGCTTCAGGTAAAAGAATTTCGTGTTTTGAATCTACTGTAATACTCATAATATTTATTTTTAAAATTTAATGATTGCAAAACTAAATTCTAATCGGTATTATAATTTGATGATAAGTTTAAGATTATTTTTAATAAAACAAAAAAAACATTCAAAAAGCCTTATTTCATTGATAAGTGAGCGATTGTACAGGCAAAAAATAAAATTTGAAAACCCCGTAATATTACGGGGTAACTTTACCTAGTAATATTACGGGGTTTTATTTTTAATTATGATTCAAGATAAGAGCCTGTTTAACTTTTGTTTTTGAAGAATGTTATGAGGGCAAGCGTTCATTTGCTTGTCCCAGTTGTCAGTCTCAAGATTACGGTCCTCTGAAAGTCAATCTTTGATTGACAACAAACTCCGACGCTCCCGCGTCCCGCTTGTGGAAACCAACTCATTATTCGTAGCTCGGCTCTTTTGCCGAATTGCACTTATTACAATTGCCTCTGGCAAAACTGTATTTATGACCGCTCACCCAAACGTGATTGTTTATGTTTTTTCTAATTTTAATTATGAAAGCGGAACAAGCGGAACGCTTTCACCAGCTGGGGAATTACAATGAGGCAAACATTGCTTTGTTATTTTTATTTGAAACAATTTTAATAGTTGAATGTTTCAAAGAATTATCTTAAAAATAGTAAGTTTGCAACAATAAAATATATATGATATACGTAACAAGACGCGAGCATTTTAACGCAGCACACAAATTGTGGGTCCCAGAGTGGAGTGATGATAAAAACAATGAGATATTTGGTAAATGCGCTAACCCAAATTGGCATGGCCACAATTATACCTTGTTTGTAACTGTAAAAGGAGAGCCAAATCCAACAACTGGTTTTTTGGTAGACTTAAAGTATTTGAGTTCAGTAATAAAAGAGCATATACTTGACGTAGTAGACCATAAAAACTTAAATTTAGATGTTAAGTTTATGGAGGGAAAAATGTCTTCAACCGAAGTACTTGCCATTGAAATATGGAACATTCTTGTATCAATTATTAACGATGATAATGTTGCTATGCACTGTGTAAAGCTTTATGAAACCGAAAATAATTATGTAGAGTATTTTGGATAATACTGTTTTTTTAAATGAGCATTAGAACTACATATTTATATTTTATCTCAGCCATAATATTGTTTGTTTTTGCATGCAAAAAAGAAGTTGAAATATTACCTAAAGATGCTACCACAACAAGATATTATCCCAATGTAAAAGGTAATTTTATTATATATCGTGTTGATTCATTGTTCTATAATCAGTTTACATCAAACATAGATACTTTCACTTATGAATTAAAGGAAAAGGTAACCGAATTGTTTACTGATGCTGGCGGACGACAAGCACAACGCATTGAACGGTATAAAAAGCAAAATCAAATTTGGGTTTTAGTTAAGGTTTGGAAAGCTTTTGTTAGCGATAAATATGTTGAAAAAACTGAGGAGAATATTACTTACCTAAAACTTTTGTTTCCGTTATTTAAAGATAAAACTTGGAACGGAAATGCAATGAATGTACTAGATTCAACTTCAGTAAAATTGCAATACAAATGCTTGGGTTTACATTCAGCATTTAATAACAGCAAATTAGATTTTGATAGTTGTGCAACCATCTTGCATGAGAGTGATAGTACACTTATTTCTATCAATCAAACCAAAGAGGTGTATGCGATAAATGTTGGTATGATTTATAAACGCATTACAAATTTAAGAGACAACACATCTCAGGTTGACCCAACAAAACCAATTAGTAAACGTGCCAATAGTGGTACCGATGTTATTATTTATGCTACTGATTTTGGTAATGAATAATTGTAATATTCATATTTTGTTTGAGTATTATAAATCATATGTGTTTAGCCGCTAATACTTTCAGAAATTGTATTTGTATTTTATACTTAGGTATTAAAATCTAATGCTTTTTAATTATTTTAGTAATGTCAAAATATAAAAAGTTAATCACTTTCAATTACCTACATTGTCCGCATAGGTTTCTGAAAATTGCTTAGTATTGTAATTCAAAAATGTATATTAATTAATGAGCACTGTTTACGATAAATACCAAACTGTAGTAGGCCTTGAGGTACATGCACAACTTTCTACTTTTAGTAAAGCTTATGCTGCTGATAGCACTGAGTTTGGAGCTATGCCTAATACCAACATATCTGCAATTACTTTAGGGCATCCAGGCACATTGCCAATGGTAAATAAAAAAGTAATTGAGTTTGCAGTAAAACTTGGGCTTGCACTAAACTGCGAAATTCGTGAGTGGAATGAATATGCACGTAAAAATTATTTTTATGCCGACTTACCCAAAGGTTATCAAATAACACAAGACAAAACTCCTATTTGTACAAATGGTTTTGTAATAATAAAGGATGCAGATGGAAACGACAAAAAAATAAGAATTGAACGCATACACATGGAGGAAGATGCCGGCAAAAGTATGCATGACCAAGACCCATACAATACATTAATTGATTTGAACCGTGCAGGTGTTGCTTTGTTAGAAATTGTTTCGCATCCCGATATACGTTCATCAATTGAAGCATATAATTATTTGACTGAAGTAAGAAAAGTATTAAGATATATTGAAGTGTGCGATGGCAATATGGATGAAGGTTCAATGCGCTGCGATGCCAACGTATCTGTAATGCTTAAAGATGCTACAGAATTTGGAAATAGATGCGAAGTAAAAAACATGAATAGCATACGCAATGTGGCGCGTGCTATTGATTTTGAAGCTATAAGACAAGTTGATGAAATTGAAAAGGGCAATAGAATTAGTCAAGATACGCGTAGTTTTGAAGCTACTTCGGGAACAACATTTTTGTTAAGGAGTAAAGAAGAAGCCAATGATTACAGATACTTTCCTGAACCTGATTTACAGCCTGTTGTTGTTACAAAAGCCTATGTTGAAGAAGTACGAAAAATGCTTCCACCTTTACCTCAGCAACTTATATTAAAATATATAAAGGAGCTTGGTTTAAATGAATATGATGCAACACAAATAACCGAAAACAAACAAACAGCTTTGTATTTTGAAGAGTTATTGAAACATACAAAATCAGCTAAAGTTGCTGCAAATTGGTTAATGGGGACTGTACGTTCATACTTGAACGAAAATGCAATCGATATCCAAGATTTTGTTCTGAAACCTTCTATTCTAGCAAAATTAATTGAACTTGTTGATAACAATAAAGTAAGTATTACTGTTGCTCAACAACAAATATTTCCTTTACTAATACTGAATCCTAAAGCATCGCCAACCCAAATTGCTGAAGAAAATAATTGGTTACAAGTAAGTGATGAAGGCAGTATAGAAACTATTGCACGAGAAGTAATTGCTAAATTTCCGGAGAAAGTAGTAGAATACAAAAGTGGTAAAAAAGGTTTGATAGGAATGTTTATGGGTGAAGTTATGAAAGCTTCGAAAAGTAAAGCCGACCCTAAAGTTGCTAGTGCATTAGTTGCAAAAATATTAGAAGAATAATTGCTATTGTAATTCCAAATTGAAAGTAAATTTACACCAATGAAATTATCAGTTTTTATTATTCTTTTTTTTAGTGTGTTTCAGTTTGCCTACTCTCAAAATCCAGTAAATTCAAATTGTGCGGATGCCGCAATAGAATTTTCAAGGTTGAATGATAGTGCTATTGTGTATGTAAAAAAGAAATTTTACATAACGGCGAATAGTTACTTTAAGTCCGCTCAACAAATTAAACAATTAAAAGACAGTTGCAATATTGCTAATGAAGAGGCAAGCAACTTAGCGGTTTCAATAATTGCACCTGCAACTTATCAAACACTCATTGAAAATGTGTATGACTTGCAAGACAATGCTAATTTTGAAGAGGCTATGAACAAGTATAATATAGCTGGCAATTATTACAGTCAGTTTCAAATTTCAGAGTTTGGTTTGATACACGATAGTTTAGTAAAATTTATTTTTACAAAAGGTACTGCTGGCTTTGCAGCTTGGCTCAGTGAATTTTATCTTAATCAAAATAAACTTGATTTAAGTCTTGTTGTTCATCAACAGATGTTAGAAAGAAGTAATGATTACAAAGCTTTGAAACGACAGTCTTATGACTTAGGAGTGCAATTGGCTATGCGTGATAAGGCAAAATATCCAGATGAAAATGCAAAAAATAATTTTACAAAATATAATTTAGACAAGCCTATATTTAAGTATTTAAAAATGGGCTATAATTATGGTTGGAAATAAATAGAAAATAAAGTTATGATAATAAATAAAGATACTGCAGAAAACGTAGCTCAAATTTTATTGCAAATTAAAGCAGTAAAACTTTCGCCTACTAAACCCTTTACATGGGCTTCGGGTTGGAAGTCACCAATATATTGTGATAACAGAGTTTCGTTATCATATCCACAAACACGTACTTTTTTGCGACAACAATTTTCGGCGCAAATACTAGAACACTTTGGTAAGCCTGATGTTATTGCTGGTGTAGCAACGGGTGCAATAGCAATTGGTGCTTTAGTAGCCGAAGAATTAGGGCTCCCATTTGTTTATGTACGCAGTGCTGCAAAAGAACACGGACTTGGCAACTTAGTAGAAGGTTTCGCAACAAAAGGGCAAAGTGTGGTTGTTATTGAGGATTTAATAAGCACTGGTGGTAGTAGTTTAAAAGCTGTGGAAGCTTTGCGTGAGTATGGTTGCATTGTAAAAGGAATGGCTGCCATATTTACTTACGGATTTGAAAAATCGGAAAAAGCATTCAAAGATGCAAAGTGCAACTTGATAACGTTAAGTGACTATCCAACATTAATCAAAAAAGCTTTCGACCAAAGTTTTGTGAATGCAAAGGAAATTGAGCAGCTTAAAGAATGGCGTAAAAAGCCAGACACATGGGAAAAGTAATTGTAGTAAAAAGCAAATAAAATATAGTATGCAACTAATAGAGTGTGTTCCCAATTTTAGTGAGGGCAGCGATTTAAACATCATTAAACAAATTACGGATGCAATGGAAAACATTGAAGGTGTGCGCCTTTTAAATGTTGACCCTGGTAAAGCAACTAACAGAACTGTTGTTACTATTGTTGGCAATCCTGATGCAGTTGTTAATGCAGCTTTCGCAGGAATAGCAAAGGCTGCAGAGTTAATAGATATGACAAAACACAAAGGTGAACATCCACGAATGGGTGCCACTGATGTGTGTCCATTTATCCCAATTGCAAATATTACAATGGAAGAAACTGCCGAATATGCAAAGCAATTAGCAAAAAGGGTAGGAGAAGGGTTAGGTATTGCAACTTATTTATATGAAGCTGCACAAGCAGATAAATCACGTAACAATCTTTCGTTAATACGAGCAGGGGAGTATGAAGGCTTCTTTAAAAAGATTAAATTACCAGAATGGAAACCAGATTTTGGACCAGCAGAACATTCTGCAAAATCAGGCAGTACAGTAATTGGTGCACGCGATTTTTTGGTGGCTTACAATGTAAATTTAAATACTACATCAACACGCAGGGCAAACTCTATTGCTTTTGATGTGCGTGAGGCAGGGCGCGTAAAGCGAGAAGGAAATCCTATAACTGGAAAAATTGTTGTGGATGAAAATGGTCATTCAGTTTCAATTCCTGGCACATTAAAAGCGGTAAAAGCAATTGGTTGGTACATTGAAGAATATGGTGTTTGCCAAATTTCTATGAACTTAACCAACATTAATATTACGCCGTTACACATTGCATTTGATGAAGTTTGTAAAAGTGCTGCGAGCAGAGGAATTCGTGTAACAGGTAGCGAATTGGTTGGACTTGTTCCGCTTAAATCTTTACTAGATGCTGGAAAATATTTCTTAGAAAAGCAAGAACGTTCGGTTGGTGTTTCGGAAAAAGAATTAATAAAAATTGCCGTAAAATCAATGGGATTAGATGAGTTAGCACCATTTAAACCCGAAGAAAGAATTATAGAATACTTACTTAAAGATGCATCAAGTGAAAGGTTGGTGAGTATGAATTTGGCAGCATTTGCCAACGAAACGGCAAGCGAAAGTCCTGCACCAGGTGGTGGTTCAATATCAGCATATATGGGTAGTTTAGGCGTTTCATTAGCAACTATGGTTGCTAATTTATCATCGCACAAAAAAGGTTGGGACGATAGGTGGAAAGAGTTTAGCGACTGGGCTGAAAAAGGCGAAAAACTAAAAAATGAATTACTGAAATTGGTTGATGAAGACACAAATGCCTTCACTAAAATAATGAATGCATTTGGTTTGCCCAAAGCAACAGATGATGAAAAACAATTGCGTACACAAGCCATTCAAGAAGCAACAAAATATGCCATTGAAATTCCGTTTAGAGTGATGCAATTATCGTTTCAATCAATGGAAATAATTAAGGCAATGGCCGAAATTGGAAATCCAAACTCTGCTTCCGATGCTGGTGTTGGTGCACTTTGCGCACGCAGTGCAATTATGGGTGCATACCTAAACGTAAAAATAAATAGCAAAGATTTAACTGATAATACCTACGTTGAAAAAGTAATTTCGGAAGGTGCTATCATTGAGAAAAGAGCACAAGAAATGGAGAAAGAAATTATTGCGTTGGTGGAAGAAAAAATCAAACTATAAATATTGACATTTGACTTTTAATCAATTACCCGCATACATTTTACAAAACATTTGTTGTTGTATTGTTTCGACATGTCGTCTTCCGTTACACCCAACTTTGTACTGGCATGAATAAACTTCACAGCATCTTTATCACTTGAGTCGGTAATGATGCCTACATGATCAATATTATTTTTTGAACCCTTATCAAATCTAAAAAATATCAAATCGCCTTTGCGTGATTTTTCTAAACTAACTTCTTTGCCAACGTTGCTTTGCTCAATGCTGCGGCGCGGAAGTTTAATATTTGCTTTGCCAAAACTAATTTGCACCAAAGCACTGCAATCAATTCCTGATTTATCCGTGCCACCAAATTTGTAAGGCGTTCCGGAATAGCTGCGTGCTGTTTTTATAACCAAATCAATATTTGATTTGGAGTCAGACGGCTTTTCAGTATTAGATTTTGTTTTGCTTGAATGCCTAAATAATCCGCATGACACGAGTAATAAGCTCAACATAAAAACTAATACTAAATTTTTTATCTTCATTGCAATTATGTGCTATACTCCAAACTGAGAGAGATGATGGTTCAAGTGTTTATAGAACATATTGTTCCATTCTTGTGTGTTTAATTTTCCGAATGATAAAGAGTCTTTTCCATCGAAATGCATTTCGCCTAGTTGTTGTGTTTTTTCAATAAAATCAATCAATCTTTTCTTCTCAATTTCAAAGTTTCTTTCATCCTTAATGATAAAAGCCGGTGCAGTTTGCGACGATTTTTTATAAGGTATTTCGTTGGTTACATATTTCTTTACAAAAGCTATCAAAATCAATCTCAAAATAAAGTTTGGTTTAGGGTGTTTATTTTCATAGACCACTTCGTAAGTAACATTGCAATGTGCCAGCATTTGAGACGCACTCATTGTTCCCCAAATGGCTTGCGTAGTTTGTGTAAGTTTATTGATGCGTGATATTATATCTGCTGCAACTTCTTTTGAGAAAATATTAGGTAATGCCATTTTTATAAAAATTATTGAATAACAAAACAAAGATAAATACGCATACCAAAATAAAAACCTTTTGTATTTTGTGCATTCTCAAAAGTCAATAATTAATGATCATACTAAAGTTTGATGAACTAAAAGAGATATTACGGCGCGTATTTTTGTTTTGTGAGTTATCAAAATATAGACTTGATTTTGCTATTGGTCATTGCGAAATTCTTTCATTGAAAATAATTTGTTATTATCGAAAATCGCAAAAATTAATGGGTAGTTTTTTGGATGCACCTCGCGTGATTAAAACGGATGAAAACTTTGGTATTGTAAAAGTAAACTTTGCAACTTTAAATAAATTAAACAAGATACATTTTGCAAAAATAAAAAGTATTGGAGTTGTAACTGGTTTTATGGCGTCAACAAATAATAGCCAAGTAAATACCCTTGGGTACGGCGGTTGCGATTACATAGCAGCTGGATTTTTTACCCAAATTATTAGTATTAAATATTACATGGAGAAAATCTCTTGAATTTATTTCAAATGAAAAAAAGAAAATTATTTATAAAAACGCCTTTATTATTTAAACTTCTCTATCCAACATTGATATGGAATTTAAGTCGCGAGCAAAAGAAATTGTATTTAACTTTTGATGATGGTCCAACGCCTGAGGTAACAGAAAAAGTATTGGAAATATTAGCCCATTACAAAGCCAAGGCAACATTTTTTTGTGTTGGTCAACAAGTAGCAAAGCACCCACAAATTTTTAATAAAATTCAAGAGTTAAATCACAGTATTGGAAATCATTCATATTCACATAAAAGGGGTTGGGATACTAACACCAATGACTATATTTTAGATGTAAGAAAGGCTAGTAAATTAATTAGCACCAATATATTTAGGCCACCGTATGGAAAGATTTCTCGACAACAAATTGCTGTGTTAAAACAGGATTTTAAGATTATAATGTGGGATGTGTTGAGTTATGATTATGACAAATTAGTAAGTCCGCAACAATGCGCCGATAATGTTATCCGTAATGCTCGTAATGGGTCAATAGTTGTATTTCATGATAGCCAAAAGGCTAAAGAAAATGTACTATTAGCTTTACCAATTGTGTTGGAACATTTCCAGAAGTTAGGTTACCAGTTTTCGTGTTTTTGAGAATTGTATAAATATCAATTCATAAACTTTTATTTTAGAAATATTATAGTCAATAATTAAAATTGAAATATTTTTTATCAGACTCCACTTTAGAATTGAAACTTTCGCGATGGAAAACTACCACCGCGAAAGTTTCAAAGCCATTCTTTACTCATGCTGATTTGGAATATCACCTAAGTTCAGCTCAAATTTATCTTCTTGTTCTTTGTACTTCATTATCTGGTCTAAAGCATCTGGTATTACATCGCTGCAAATAGTAATGAAACTGCCTTTCTTAGCATGTTTAATTGCATAGTCAATAGCTTCACTTTCTTTTGGAATAGTAGTTACTTTTTTCTTAGCATCAACTTCCTTTATGCCTTTTACCATTAGATTGATAATGTCTGTATCGCTTCTTCCGCGTAGGTTTTTGTCTTGTCGGATGATAACCTCGTCAAACATTTTTGCAGATAATTTTCCTAAATGAATAATATCTTCATCGCGTCTATCGCCTACTCCTGCTATGATTCCTACTTTGTGAGTAGCTTCTGTTTTTTCTAAGAATTTACCGATTGCCTCAAAGCCAGCAGGATTATGAGCGTAATCAATCATTACCTCAAAATTTTTGAACTTGAACAAATTCAAGCGTCCTGGAGTTTGTGATGGACTTGGAATAAATGTTTCCAATGCCAATCGCATGTCTTCAATTTTAAATCCACGAATAAATCCACTTAACAATGCAGGCAAAATATTTTGAATCATAAACACAGCTCTACCACGCATGGTTAAAGGTATGTTTACAATTTTATCAACTCTAATTTTCCAAGTTCCTTTGCAAATAGTAACATAACCATTTTCGGCAATTGCAGCTAATCCTCCTTTGTTACAGTGTGCAATTATGTGTGGATTGTTTTCATCTAAGCTAAATAGCGCGATATTACATTTTAAACCATTGCGCATGTTATAAACCAAATTATCATCAGCATTCAAAATAGCAAAACCACTGTCCATAACGCTTTCAGCAACAACCGCTTTTACTCTTGCTAAATCTTCTAAGGTATTGATGTCTTGCAGTCCTAAATGGTCGGCAGCTATATTTGTAATAACGCCAATATCGCATGTATGAAAACCAAGTCCAGCGCGCAAAATTCCACCACGTGCACATTCTAAAACTGCAAAATCAACAGTAGGATCTTTTAACACAAACTCTGCACTCACAGGACCTGTGCAGTCTCCTGCCTGCATCATTCTGTTTTGAATATAAATACCATCGGTAGTTGTAAAACCAACTTTGTACCCCATGGTTTTTACCATGTGAGCTATCAAACGTGTAGTTGTTGTTTTACCATTTGTTCCGCTTACCGCGATGATTGGAATGCGCGATGAACTTCCTAATGGATACATCATATCAATTACAGGTTCTGCTACGTTGCGCGGCAAACCTTCGGTAGGAGCAATGTGCATTCGGAAACCAGGTCCTGCATTTACTTCTAATATAGCCCCGCCATTTTCGTTTAATGGTGTGGTTAAATCTTGAGCCATGATATCAATACCACAAATATCTAATCCAATAATTTTAGCAATACGTTCGGCTAAAAATACATTGTAAGGATGCACTAAATCAGTAACATCTGTTGCTGTTCCACCCGTGCTAAGATTAGCTGTAGTTTTTAAAAATACAGTCTCGTCTTTAGCTACAACACTATCCAATGACAAGTTTTTCTCTTTTAATAAATTGAGCGTAGCATCGTCAATTTTAATTGCAGTCAACACTTTTTCGTGTCCATATCCACGACGTGGGTCAGAGTTTACTTCATCAACCAGTTGTTGTATCGTTGATTTTCCATCGCCAACAATACATGCTGGTTTGCGCACTGCTGCTGCAATTAGTTTGTAATTAATTACCAATAATCTAAAATCAAAACCAGTAATGAATCTTTCGCATATTACTGAACGTGAAACTTTTTTTGCTAATGCTAATGCTTCAACAGCTTCTTCCCATGAGTTAACGTTTGTTGTAATTCCGCGACCATGATTACCATTTACTGGTTTTAAAACAATTGGGTAATTGATACTTTTTATTGCCGCCTCCAAATCTTCTTCATCATAAATAATACGTCCTTTTGGTGTTGGTATAGATGCTTGTTCTAAGAGGTTTTTTGTTTCTTCTTTATCGCAAGCAATTTCTACTGCAATGTTACTTGTTGTGCTTGCAACTGTTGCTTGTATGCGCTTTTGATTTACACCATAACCCAATTGTACAAGGCTGTGACGATTCAAACGAATGTATGGAATGCCGCGCGAAATGGCTTCGTCCACAATTCCACCTGTTGATGGACCAAGGCGATTGTCTTCACGAATTTCGCGCATGGTTTGAATGTCGTATTCTAAATCATATTCTTTATTTTGAACCAAAGCTTCGCATACTTTAACAGCAGCGCGGGCTGCATACAGTCCAACTTTTTCTTCCATGTAGCTAAATACCACGTGATATACGCCTTCTTGTCCTGTTGTGCGGGTGCGACCAAAACCACAATCCATGCCCGCGAGAGTTTGCATTTCAAGTGCAACATGCTCTATTACGTGGCCCATCCATGTGCCTTCATCTACCCGGTGAAAAAAACCACCTTCAAAGGTTTCGCTGCAACGGTGGCTTTTCATTGTCGGAAACATTGCCTCTAACCTTTGTCTAAAACCAGGAATTGCATTGGTTGGATAATTTTCCATTTCTTCCAAATCTAATTTCATTACAATTAGTTTGTGACGGCGTATGCTCCAATAATTTGGGCCGCGCATTGCTTTGATATCTATTATTTTCATGCTATTGATTTGCTAATGTGATGATTTTATTTTCTAAAAATAGAAAAATTTGATTGCTAAATGAATTTCAAAATATTGTAATGAATAAAATTAAATACATGTTTGCCTGCATTGATATTTTTTTGCCTTAGTATTGATACTTGCGCAATCAATTGATAAGGCCAACTAAATAACCTAGTTCATGAGTTCCGAACAAACGTCCATTTGGTATTTGTGCAACAATTTGTTCAGGTATTTTTTCAATTACCTCCATTACCAAATCAGTACCGATATATCTGAGATAAACTGTAATACCTTTTAGCAATAGAAATTTATAAACACGGCAAAAAGCACAATTGGTTTATTATTAAGAACCATTTTTGGATGTATAAAAACATTGATTAAAGTGCTGTGTAATTATGTTTATTTTTAGAAAAGATTGAATTTACTTTAACCAATTATAAGCAACATAGCTTGCAAAGTAAGCCAATGAGCCCATATACAAGAATTGAAGCAATGGAATTTTCCAGCTTTTTGTTTCGCGGTATACCACTGCTATTGTACTCATACATTGCATTGAAAATGCATAGAATAACATCAATGCAACTGCTACAGCTAGTGTGTAAGATTGTTCGCCAGTATCAGGATTTTTTGCAGCACTCATCTTCTCGCGTATGCTTTGTGTGTTCTCTTCATCTGCGCCAACACTATAAATAGTTGCCATTGTTCCCACAAAAACTTCACGTGCTGCAAATGAGGTTACAAGGCTTATTCCAATTTTCCAGTCAAAACCCAAAGGCTTAATGGCAGGTTCTAAAGCTTTGCCCATGATGCCTGCATATGAATATTCTAATTTTTTTGAAGATAGTTCCTTTCCCAATTCGTTAACAGCAATGGTATTGTTTTGGTCCTGTGCAGCTATGATTTGTTCTTTGTAGTTAGCTTCTAATTCTTGGAATTTATTGCCGGGTGCAAAAGAAGCTAAAAACCAAAGTATAACAGAAACTGCAAGAATTATTTTACCACTCTCAAATAAAAAAACCTTCACCTTTTCAACTATTGTGAGTCCTACATTTTTCCAGCGAGGCTGCCTGTAAACCGGCATTTCCATAATAAAATAACTTGCCTCTTTTGTTTTGAGAAAAAACTTAAATATGAAGGCAGAGCCTAATGCCGCAAAAAAACCAATGAGGTAAAGTCCCATTAATACTAATCCTTGCAAGTTAAAAAATCCCCACATTAATTTGCTTGGTACCGAAAGCGCAATTAGTAAAGTATATACTGGTAAACGTGCACTGCAACTCATTAGTGGCGTTACAAAAATTGTAAGCAACCTTTCCTTAAAATTACTAATTGTACGTGCGCCCATTATTGCTGGTACTGCACACGCAACACCGCTTATCAATGGAATAACACTTCTTCCGTTTAAGCCAAACCTCCGCATTATTTTATCCATAATAAACGAAACACGAGACATGTAACCCGTATCTTCTAAAATGGCTATGAATGCAAATAGTAATGCTATTTGTGGCACGAAAACTACAATGCCACTAAGTCCAGCCAGCACTCCATTAATTAATAAATCTGTAGCTACACCTTTTGGTAAAATACCACCCAACCATGCAGAGAAATTTGCAAAAGATGATTCAATAAATTGCATTGGATACTCAGCAAACGTAAATATAGCTTGGAATACAGAGAATAATATGAATAGGAAAATAACGTATCCCCAAATGCGATGTGTAAAAACATCATCTAACTTTTTAGTTAGACTATCAACTATTTGCGTGCGCCTAACTGTTTGTGCTATAATAGTAGTGAGCTGTCGGTAGCGCTCAATACTTTCTAAAGCCTGCAGTTTTTGTGCTGAAGCATTATTTATTTCAAGTATCTTTTTTATTTCTTCACGCTTCTCAACATTGTGTATGTAGTTGGTGATGTTGTGCAAATTATTGGCAACAATAAAGGATGCAAAAACACAATTGGCTTGTAAAGCATTGCTAATATCTTTGATAACACGTTCCTCAAGCTTATCAATTTCAACAATGTTTTGTGATGAAGCATTTATCTTTTGTTGCAGTGCATGTTTTAGTTCATCAACGCCTTTACCTTCGCGGGCATTCATGCCAACCACAGGCACACCAAGCAATTCAGAAAGTTTGTTGGTATTTATCTCAATACGGTTTTTCTGCGCAAGGTCAACCATATTCAACACCAACACTACAGGTATTTTAAGGTCGATAACTTGTGTACACAAAAATAAACTACGTTTTAAATTAGTTGCATCTGCAACCACAATAGTTACATCCGGAAAATCTTCGTGGTTAGAATTGCATAAAACTTTTACAGCAACTTCTTCATCAATCGACTTTGGAAATAAGCTATATGTGCCCGGTAAATCCAATACTCTTGCTTCAGAATTATCGGGCAATTTAAAGTAGCCTATTTTTTTATCTACAGTTATTCCAGGAAAATTACCAATCTGTTGATTTAATCCAGTAAGGGCATTGAACAAAGAAGATTTGCCTGCATTGGGATTACCGATGAGTGCAATGTTTAGTGTATTTCTTCTTTTTTCTGCCACAGCTTTATTTCAGCATCTTTACTTTTACGGTACTTGCTTCTTGTTTCCTTAAGCTAAGCACATATCCTGAAACTTCAATAGCAATAGGGTCGCCTGCCGGTGCTATGCGCACAAGCTTTACAACTTCTCCGGGTGTGCATCCCATCTCTAATAATTTCAGCGACAATGGTAAATCGCTAAAACTTTCAATAGTGGCACTTTCGCTAAGTTTCATTTCTGATAAGGGTTTCAACATTATTTAGAATAGTTCTAAATTGATTTAGGTTGCGAATGTAATAAAATTAGATTCAAAACATTTGTATCAATTATCAAGTCTGTCTATTATCCTAAAATCAAATACAAACAAAAAGCGCAACCCTTTGATTGGGTTGCGCTTTGCTAAAATATTGTTTCTATTAATAGTAGCGTTGACGCACTACATTAGCAATTTGTTTTGCCAAACGAATTACTTGACGCGTATATCCATACTCATTATCATACCATACATACAATACCATATTGCGACCATCTTTTGAAACTATGGTTGCAGGGCTATCGAATACTGATGGACAAGGATTACCAACGCAATCACTACTCACCAACTCATTGCTAAAAGAATATTGAATTTGCTCAACTAAATCGCCGTTAAGGGCAGCATTGCGCATAATTTCATTTACTTCTTTTACATTAGTTTCTTTTGTAACCGTAAGGTTCATGATGGCTAACGATACATTTGGGGTTGGCACGCGCACTGCATTACCTGTAAGTTTACCAGCCAAGAATGGTAATACTTTACTTACGGCCTTGTCTGCACCTGTTTCAGTAATTACCAAGTTAACTGCAGCACTGCGTCCGCGACGGAACTTGGGGTGGTAGTTATCTAATAAATTTTGGTCATTTGTATATGAGTGAACAGTTTCAATATGTCCGCGTTCAATGGTGTAATTATCTGAAATGACTTTAAGCACTGGAACAATTGCATTTGTTGTACAAGAAGCAGCAGAGAAAATTGTTTCGTTTTCATCAATGTTGCTGTTTACACCGAACACAATATTAGGAACATCGCCACTTGCCGGAGCAGTAAGTAATACTTTTGAAATTCCTTTGGCTTTTTTGTGTTCCTCTAAATCTTCGCGGTTACGGGCAATACCGGTATTGTCAATCAATAAAGCATCGTTAATATTGTAAGCAGTATAATCCAACTCATGTGGATTTTTTGCAGCCAACATCAAAATAGTATGTCCGTTTGCGATAATCGCTTTCTTTTCATAATCAACAACTACAGGTCCTGGGAAAGGACCATGCACTGAATCACTGCGTAACAAATCGGCACGTTTTTCAATGTCTTCGTTGCCATTGCTACGTGTAACAATTGCGCGTAATCGTAATTGTTCACCTTTACCAGCTTGAGAAATTAACTCGCGTGCTGCTATACGCCCAATACGGCCAAAACCATATAATACAACATCTTTAGGTGTGATGTGCTGGTCATTGCTTAAAAAAGTATTCAATTGTTTGGCAACAAAATCTTTTACAGTTATACCTGTAGCCTTTGTTTGTAGCCACTCGGCAGATAGCTTACCTATGTCAATTTTAGCTGGACTAAGGTTTGTTAGTGCATTTATTTCTTTGGCAATGGCCAAAGTATCTTTAACGTTGATTGGTTGCTTTACTACATTCATTGCGTAGTTATGCAAGTTCATAATTTCGCTTGCACTGCGGTCAACTAACTGATTGCGGAACAACACCAATTCAACTGATTTGTCGAACCACATAGTACCTACTTCATGAATTAATTCAACTGCGCTTTTTTCAAGCTCAACCCAATTATGAAGATTTACTTCATATTCATTTTTTTCTAAAACTGCCATATTTTTTTTGTTTAAAATGTGGCGCAAAAGTAAAATAAAAATTATGTTTTGTGGTTGCTAAATGCTTGTATTATCAAATGGTTAGGTATATATGTATTGCAAAGGGAAATGTCAATTGTACACTATAAAATGTATGCAAAATAAAGTTGAAAAGGTTGTTTCAAATATGTTGAATATTCAAAGACTAAACTTTTCTTTATACTTTGGCACTGTATTAACTAATCTGATACAATACATCATTAAATGAAAACAATAGCGCTTATCATAATTTTTTGTTTGGCTTTATGTGAAGTTAATGCTCAAACAACACTTACACAAAATCGCTATGTTGTTTATTTTGCCGATAAAAACAACAGTTCGTTTACAATTAACGATTCTGCGCAATTCCTATCTGCACGGGCATTACAACGTAGGGTAAATCAAAATATACATATTAGTAATTCCGATTTGCCAGTTTCCCAAACGTATGTAAACGCAATTTTAAATACTGGAGCTAAAGTTTTACATACGTCTAAATGGCTCAACTTTGTTTGTGTTCAAATTCACGACAGCACCGAACTTACTGCAATTTCACAACTACCTTTTGTGGTTTCAACAAAGTTGGTAAATAGAGTTGAACAGTCAGATAATCAAATGCC
>Ga0214921_10003325_pt1 | contig 24766 bp, 18 predicted proteins | sample LL1505_MetaG_FD_177992 | JGI IMG/M metagenome (GOLD analysis project Ga0214921, IMG submission 177992) | Freshwater microbial communities from Lake Lanier, Atlanta, Georgia, United States - LL-1505 | ecosystem: Environmental > Aquatic > Freshwater > Lake | place: USA: Georgia | collected...
ACCACAGCTTAGACGCCACCCCACCATGGGTCTAATGTCCCAAATAGGTTAGTGAGCCAGATTTATGACACCTTACGTCCCCAGTCAAAGCACCGTAACCTTGACCCTTAAAGCGCACCGCAAACTCCTGTAATTCACGCTCCCTAAAATGCAAGTGCGAGTCAGTTACGTGAGGAATCCTATTATGCAAAAAAATCACATCCTGATCACGCACTTGACCACTACCGATCCAGCAGTCCTTCGGGCGGTCAATCTTGACGCTGACTAACTCTGAATAAGCATTTACAAGTTTTGCCACAGCCGTTTTTGAATCTCGTGATCGGTCAGGATTAAGATCGTCACCAAGACCAATAAATTCAAAATCCAATGTATCGATGACTTGGTCCATTGCATTTCGCCACTCGGGCAAGGGCGAAATATACCCATGGACCGTGAGACGCAGCACAGCCTCTCGGCCTGCAATCGCGGACACCGGCGAAATCAACATTAAGACCAAATACGAGACACCCAAAAGCAATTTTTTATTCTGCATTACGGGGCTCCGCCAATCATGATGAGATCATCTACTATGATGTTGGCTGCCCAAGGACGAAGTCAACGAAGCGCGGTCAATACTGACGAAACAGTAACTTTCTATCCATTTTGAATATTTAACGTGGTCACAAGTAAGTCGCTGTGAACTGTAGGACAATTTGTGAAAATTAAATTTTCAGAAAACCGTCTCGTTACCTCTGGCTAAGGTGCGAAAACGACAAAGTAATCGTGGCCAAAAAGCTGAACGCCCTCGCGAACTCAGCAAGGCAACTACGTTTTCAAAAAAATGAAGCTAATTTTTATTTGGCCAGGATTGCTCCACGCATCCGGATTCGTCGAAGTAAACCAAAGAATTCGACATCACATGCTGGCCACAAATATTTGTACGTTTTGAAATCGTAGCTTCCACAAGCTGACCCTCTGAATCAAAAATAATTTCCGAGCCCGTTTTCAGTGTAAGTAAAATACTTGTGGACGCTGTGGGGTTTATTGCTTTTATTTTATGCGACATAGTTTGGTCTTCGCCCTGGCGGTCAAGCTGAAGTTTGAGATTGCCTTCAAACTCCTGCACTTTACCCTCGATATCAAATTCCAAATCATTAAATATTTTAGCCAGACACCGTTCTACAATGACACCGCCTCCTATAACAGCTGATATGTCGCACGAGGTCAGGCGGGTTTCGCCATTTAAAAACGTAAGAAATCCTGACGCAAAACCTGCGGTCACATAACCATTATCTTGCACACGAACATCATAACCACCGTTCGCATCCACTTCAAAAAAACTACCTGCGTGCTTAATAGGTATGCCCGACATGAGCTCATTGTAATATTTAACGGCTCCGAAATCTTTAAAATCATAGACTGCGGCAACACCGCGAGGGCACGGATCCTTACGCATGCTCTCCTCCCAGTCAAGAGAGCCCATGTACGTTCTGGGTGCGAGCCAATAGTGGGCATCTTTAATCGGAACAAGCAATGGCTCACGAGTGGCGAGGGAGAAACTATTCGCCAAACCTTCCCGCGTAAACCCAACATCGCATGCGATCTGGACCATATTGTCACTGACAATGGTTTTAGCCCAACTTCCCGGCATCGCACTGCCATAAACTAAGTGATCACGACTAGGGGCAAAGGGTGAAAACTTGAACTCATGATCAAGGCGAATCGCCACTCCATAGGCTCCGGCCCATGGTAGTTTTACCTTCCTGGCAATTTCAAAGTAGGTCTCTAAATCTTTAAAGATTTCTCCTTGATGATTAGAGAAGAATAATGATGTTAGATAACGCGCTGATTGGGAATCTTCAGCGCGACCTAGACTGGTTAATCTATAAATGACCTCGTGCAGAACAAGGCCAGCGCGCTGCGTAGCATCGAAGCTTTTATGCTCAAAAATAGATTTCTGTATAAAATAACGCTTGTCGCCGGGATATTTTGGATCCTGCTGGATAGCTATTTGCTCTGCTGAACACCCCGCCGCGGGCATAATAGCCGTGTTCATGTCACGAATTCGCTGTAACGCGTATTCCGTGAGCGATGTCTCATCCTCAAACTTATTGAGCAAACCGTCTATATATTCTGCCATGACCGGGTCAACCGGTCGCCAGCGGTCCCTGACCACCATGCGTGCCAGGGCTACGGCTTGTTTCAAGCCGTCTTTATCTTGGCTTTGAACATCCAGATCAACATGCCAAACCTCATTATTTTGCCGTGCCTCATAGAAATCCCAAAGCTCAGCGGTTATGATTTCACCGCCAGACCAGCAAACATGACCGCCGCCGCCATTACCCACGCGCCCACCGTCATCAGACTGCCCATAGTCGTTTTTGTCAGTCTCTCCAGGTGGTACTGAGTGCCCGGACTCTCGGCAACCAAATCCGAATAGACAAAAAGACAGGGCCAGCAGACCAAGAAATGACAACCGTATCCGTTGCATGAAGGTTTCTCCGTTTCATTGGGGAACCACATTCTATACATCGACTTCTAGGCGTCACGCAAAGATAAACGGAGCTAATATATCTGTTGCTGCAATGGTCTGATATGACTGATATTTGCTGGACCTCGTCCTAGGCGACGAGTCCCGCCGAAGCACTGGATTTTGGTGGTTCCGCAGAGTCAGGTTCACCAAGTCCTTCTATATAATATAAGGCCACATCATCAAGATCACGGAGTGTTCGCCCTTCTGGCATCCGAAGCTCACGAACATCGAATGGTGAGCCGATTCCCAGTATCGTTTCTGGCCCAAAGATAATACGGTCTGAGTTACCTTGCAGTTTCCGAACCAGTTTTCCGGCTGACTGGTAGCGGCGCGAGCGGCCCGGGATTTCTCCTAGGGCCGTTGCTTTTTTGTGCCAATCAGGCCCCATCATTCCGATCAGCCCTTGACCGCTAGAAATTCCAATATCAATTGAATCGGGAAAGCCAAAATCGGCATGGAATTTTTGTTTGCCCCTCAGAAGATCCTGCGCTGCATATATCATGGTGTCTACAAGCAATGGATCAAACTGCTCACTTTTTGCAAATGCAACGACAAAAAATTCATCAGCAATCCAATCGGCGTAATAGTTCCCGTCTGGAAAATGTTTAGAAAGAATTCGCCCGCAAAGGTTGTAATACTCGCCCAAAGCTCGCGAAAGAACTTCCGGAGAAGTCTTGGCAGACAAGGCTTGATAGCTACGCCAATCGGTACTGAGACAAACACTCTGACGAAGCTTTGTTGCAAAAATCTCTGATACGCCCTGACTTGATTCTACTGAGTGACGGACAATCTTTGCAGGAGCTGCCTGTATAAGCAGAGCATACTCCCGTCGCGCAATCTCGTGATATTGCACCTGCTGAATCGAGCGGAGCACTGCAGTGGTCAAATTTGTCAGTGTATAAATAAAACTAAATTTTAGCCCGACCTCATGCCCTAACGTGACGACGTAACCAACCACACTCAATAAGATCGCAAAGGGCAAGTAAAAACCAACTCGCCCAGGACTCAACAAAATACCAAAAATGCTCAGCATCATGGTCAAGCTTATTGAAATAAGCATATTCGCAAAATTTTGATGAGCAATATGAAGGTTTGTGACAATCAAGTATGTGATTGGTGACAAAACAAGAATCATGGGTGCAAAGTATTTTCTTGCTGTGGCTTGAAACGGTGTTTTTAGCAGTGCTAAGACGCAAATTAAAACATTCAGAAGATGCACACTCATCACACTAAAACAAATCGTAGAATCTGGCGCAAACACCGGCACCAAAGCCGCAGAAACGAAATTATAGGCCATTCCAATAGGCAAAGCGATGTCTTGTAGGTCCCTTTCACGCCGATCAACATATTGACCACAAAAATAGCTCTCGTCCGGCGTGCATTCGGACGCCTTTGCACCGCTAAGGATGCCAATGGTGTTATGGAATTTACGTTTCACTACTTCCGACAAAAGCTGTCCTCCAAGGACAACTTTATCGGAACGCATGAAACACGCTTTAGGCGGTCAAATTTTATTTATAAAAACTATTATTTTCAATGCCTTAGCGAAGATGGCCGCAATGCCGCACCTTCACCCCAGAACTCAATCACAAGCCAAAACTTTGATTTCTGACAGGTCTAACTCTCAAATTGGCATCGAAAACTGCAACCATTGAGGCCAGACTCAGTTTATTAGAGCCTGCGAATCAAGCTACCGCTTAACGCATAGATTTTTCCAAGTTCTTTCAAAATTTTTCGGAAGTCGATTTTAAGATCTTGAATCAGTCCAGTGCGTACATCAAAGACCCAACCGTGAACGCCGAAATTTGGATTAGCCATGATGGCGTTTTGCACAGCGACGTATTTTAAGATATTCACACATTGTTCGTGGACGTTCAATTCAACTAGACGGTGATACCGCTTGTCCTCATCCTCAATGGCTTCAAGCTCATCAAAATATAACCTATAGACATCGCGAATCTGACGAAGCCAAGGATTTAGCACCCCATAGTCACGAGCCTCCATCGCAGCCTTCACACCGCCACATAGCGTGTGACCACAAACAATGATTCGTTTGACCCGTAAATGCGTGACAGCAAAGTCTACAGTCGAGAGAATATTCATGTCAGCGCTGTGTACGAGATTGGCGACATTTCTGTGAACGAAAATATCGCCTGGAGGAAGACCAATGATAGAGTTAGCCGGAACACGACTATCAGAACACCCAATGAACAGCGTATCGGGGGACTGCCCTGAGGCAAGGTCAGCGAATACATCCGGCTGGTTTGCCTTCAGATCATCGGCCCAGCGGCGATTGTTTTCGAGCATTTTTTCGTAAGAATCCATAGTCGGTGACGTCCTGAATGATTTATTGCCCGGTGATGCGTCTTAATGTTTGAGGTGACACTTGCTCATAACTTGCGAACTTCATGGTAAACGTAGCGCGTCCCTGGCTAATAGACCGCAATTGAGTCGAATAGCCAAACATTTCTGAAAGAGCTGCTGTAGCTTCCACACACTGCAAATGCCCCTTCATCGTGACGTTGCTAACCTGGGCGCGACGGCTATTTAGATCTGTCATCACGTTCGACAGATAGTCTTCTGGGACCATGACTTCCAATGCCATCACAGGCTCAAGGAGCAATGGAGCAGCCTCTCTCAGACCGCGCCTTAGGGCCATACTCGCAGCTACTTTAAAGGCGTTTGGATCGGGTATGGCGGGATCAAATTTACCGTCGACTAGTCTTGCTTTGACACCCACCACGGGAAAACCGGCTAAAGGTCCGGCCAGGAGTGACTCCTCCAGGCCTTTTTTAACTTGATCTACATATTGTTTAGGAAGCTTGTTGTCTTTCACTTTGTTTTCGAAAACCAAGCCACCCTCTTTTGGGCCAGGCTCAAACTCAATTCCCACAAACGCAAATTGGTTAATCCCCGCACCTTCCCGACGATGAGTTTCCTCAACACGACCATCAGTGGAAATCGTCTCACGGTAGCTGACCTGAGGATTACCCACGTTACACTCAACTTTAAACTCTCGCTTTAAACGGTCCACGATAATCTCAAGGTGAAGCTCACCCATGCCAGACAACAAAGTTTGGCCTGTCTCAGCATTAAAGCTCACCCTAAATGACGGATCTTCGTTCTGCAGACGCTCTAAGGCTTTTTGCAGCTTATCGGTGTCAGCTGAACTTTTTGCTTCGAGAGCGATCGAAATAACTGGCTCAGGAAAGACGACACTCTCAAATCGAATCGGATGCTTGTGGTCACAAACAGTATCCCCCGTGGCAATTAGCTTGAAGCCCGCTATAGCAACGATTTCACCCGCGCCGACGGTCTCAAGCTCTTCACGGTCATTGGCCTGCATCCTGAGGATCTTGGCGATACGTTCTTTTTTATCGGTTCGTGTATTGAGAACAACCTCCCCTACAGAGATTTTACCCGAATATATGCGGACATAAGTCAGCTGTCCGACAAAAGGATCACTCATTATTTTAAAAGCAAGGCCTGCAAAATGATCTTCCGGCAAACGCTTTCTCGTGAGTTTTTTATCCTCGTCTTGCACGTCCATGCCTTCCACGTTTGGCAAATCTATCGGTGAAGGCAAATAATCAATCACAGCATCAAGAAGAGGCTGCACGCCTTTATTCTTAAAGGCACTACCACAAAAGACAGGGACGAATTTGAACTCAATCGTCCCGCGCCTAGCGGCAGCTTTTAGTTCATTTTCAGATATCGCATCGCCGCTAAGGTATTTTTCTGCCAAAGCATCATCTGCATTCGCGAGCTGCTCGATCAAAAATTCCCGCGCAAGTTCTGCATCGTCTTTGACGTTAGCTGGAATATCAATTTCGTCCCACTTATCGCCCTTCGTATCACCCACGCCCCACACCAGGGCTTTCATTCGGACCAGATCGACCACGCCTGCAAATTGATCTTCTGATCCAATGGGAATGTGAAATGGAACTGGGTTAGCAGCAAGACGCTCACGCATGGAATCGACGGCAGCATTGAAGTCCGCCCCAACGCGGTCCATCTTGTTAACAAAACAAATCCTCGGAACATTATATTTATTGGCCTGTCGCCAAACTGTCTCCGACTGGGGTTCTACACCACTCACACCATCAAACACAGCTACCGCACCGTCTAAAACGCGTAATGACCTTTCCACCTCAATCGTAAAGTCCACGTGCCCCGGGGTATCGATAATATTGATCTGATGGTTTTTCCAGTAAGATGTCACCGCCGCAGCCGTAATTGTAATGCCGCGCTCTTGCTCCTGCACCATCCAGTCTGTCGTGGTATTTCCCTCATGAACTTCCCCAACACGATGAATCTGCCCGGTGTAAAACAAAATCCGCTCCGTAGTCGTGGTCTTACCGGCGTCTATATGCGCCATGATACCAATGTTACGCAGAAGTTTTAAATCGGTCGGCTTTGCACTCATCGCAAGAAATCCCTCAAGAAGTCATAATTTTTGAGCGGTTAAACTAGCAAAATAACGAAAAAAAAGAGACCGAATCTTTCGATTCGGCCTCTTTACCTTTAAATCTTTGCCCCGCAAGATTACCAGCGGAAGTGTGCGAAGGCCTTATTTGCCTCAGCCATTTTGTGCACGTCTTCACGGCGCTTAATAGCTCCACCGCGTTTGTTTGCCGCATCAACCAACTCAGCTGCGAGCTTCTCACGCATAGAGCGACCAGCGCGATCGCGAGAAAACTCAATCAACCAGCGAATAGCCAATGCCTGACGGCGGTCTGGACGAACTTCAACTGGAACTTGGTAGTTAGACCCACCAACACGGCGGCTCTTCACTTCAAGCAATGGGCGGGTATTCTCAAGAGCGGCGTGGAATACTTCCAAACCATTCTTAAACGTTCCAAGGCCCTGAGCACCCTTAGATTCGATGATATCAATGGCACCATAGAAAGCCTTCTCAGCCGCCGATTTCTTGCCATTGAGCATCATACAGTTCATGAATTTTGTAACAACCGCATCCTTGAACTTAGGATCCGGAAGAACTTCTCGTTTTGCGACGACGTGGCGACGAGCCATTATTTACTCCTTAATTCTTACTTCTTAGCGGCAGCAGCGCCTGCCTTAGGCTTCTTAGCACCGTATTTGGAACGGCCTTTACGACGTGCACTCACACCTTGACAGTCGAGGGCACCGCGTATCGTATGGTAACGAACACCCGGAAGGTCCTTCACACGACCACCACGAACAAGAACAACGGAGTGCTCCTGAAGGTTGTGCCCCATTCCACCAATGTAGCTCGACACTTCGATCCCGTTAGTCAAGCGAACGCGGGCCACTTTACGGAGCGCAGAGTTCGGCTTTTTTGGGGTCGTTGTGTACACACGAGTACAGACACCACGGCGGAAAGGGTTGTTATTGAGCGCCGGAGACTTTGACTTGTAAGTCACCTTCTGACGGCCTTTGCTAATCATCTGATTGATCGTAGGCATTAAATTTCCTCGTTTAATTTCCAAAAACGGACGCTACTCATAGCAAACAGGCATGTTTACTGCAACTTGTTTTTGAGCCATTTTGAGGACATACCCCACCCTGACTCTCGACACATCACCTACAAACCGACCGAAAAACCACAAAAGCGCCCTAATTTCACTACCTTGCCACAGCCTCACCGGCAACTTCACCTGCTTCGCCTGCAACATGTCCCTTAGAACCAGCAACCACCGCTTTTAGTCCGCGGTAAGCTGCAGCACCGGTTCCAGCAGGGATCAAGCGACCCATGATGACGTTCTCTTTGAGCCCGTGCAATTTATCAACTCGGCTATTGATGCTCGCTTCAGTCAGAACCTTCGTCGTTTCCTGGAAGGATGCTGCCGAGATAAAGCTGTCAGTAGACAAGCTAGCACGCGTAATACCTAGAAGCAGTGGCTCATACTTAGCGGGACGTTTGCCTTCTTCAGTAAGTTTAGCATTTGCTTCTTCAACAATCGCAAGATCCACCTGCTCCCCAGGTAGGAATCCACGAGCATCACCGGCTTCCGTAATCTTCACACGGCGGAGCATCTGACGAACGATAACTTCAATATGCTTGGTGTTAATTTTTACACCTTGCAGACGGTACACGTCCAAGACTTCATCTACCAAGAAGCGTGACAGAGCTACACGACCGAGAACTTCCAAAATTTCATGTGGGTTCGGAGAGCCGTCAACCAACGCATCGCCTTTACGCACATAGTCACCTTCCGTGACAATAACGTGCTTACCTTTAGAAATGGAGAATTCTTTTTGCTCGCCGTTGTCGTCAGTTAGCAATAACTTCCGCTTACCTTTGGTATCAGCACCGAACGAGATTGTTCCGTCGCGGTCAGCCATAATCGACATTTCTTTTGGCTTACGAGCTTCGAACAATTCAGCAACTCGAGGAAGACCGCCCGTAATGTCTTTTGTCTTTTGAGCTTCGCGAGGAATCTTAGCCAAGATGTCACCCGGCTTAATGTCTGCGCCATCTTCAATGTTAATTGTCGCACCGACTGGAAGAGCATAACGCTTGCCACCGATTTCAATCGCAGGCTTTTGAGTCGAGCCTTTTGATTCGATGACTGTCTTACGACTGATGAAAGTCTGCTCGTCAAGCTTTTGCTCCATCGACTGACCGTCAACAAGGTCTTTATACTTCGCAGATCCTGCAACTTCAGAAATAATCGGCACAGAGAACGGATCCCACTCGGTAATGGTCTGCCCTGCTGGGATAGTCTGACCATCCTTCACTTTGATAAACGAACCAAAGTTAACCGGATATGTTTCCTTGATTTTGCCATGATCATCCACGATCGCAACTTCGCCGTTACGGCTAACTACAATCATCTCACCATCACGGTTTGCCACAGCCCTAATGCGCTCAAACTTAACTTTACCGGAGAATTTGGCTTCAATCTTATTCTGGGCCATTTTACCGGAGAACGTACCACCAAAGTGGAACGTACGCATCGTAAGCTGCGTTCCTGGCTCTCCAATAGACTGTGCAGCAATCACACCTACCGCTTCGCCGACGTTCACAAGCTTGCCTGTCGCCAAGTCACGACCATAGCAACGTGCGCAGTTTCCGCGGGCCGACTGACATGTCAGAACGGAGCGAATCATAACCTGCTCAACCCCTGCAGTATCAATAGCTCTGCAGAGCTCTTCCGTGAAGAGATCGCCGGCCTTCAAAAGTAACTTGCCAGACACTGGGTCGTTGACGTCGTCAAGAGCTACGCGGCCAAGCACACGTTCGCTGAGTTTTTCTTTGATCTCAGCACCCTCACGAAGGTGCCCCATCGGAATACCTTCTTTGGTTCCGCAATCAAGCTCCGATACGATCGAGTCTTGCGCTACGTCCACAAGACGGCGAGTCAAGTAACCCGATGAAGCTGTCTTAAGCGCTGTATCCGCTAACCCCTTACGTGCACCGTGAGTCGATGTAAAGTACTCCAGTACCGTTAGACCTTCGCGGAAGTTTGACGTAATCGGCGTCTCAATGATGTCGCCACTTGGCTTAGACATCAGACCACGCATACCAGCCAACTGACGAATCTGCTGTGCCGAACCCCTAGCTCCAGAGTCCGCCATCATGTAGATCGAGTTATTTGAAGCGACCGTTTGCATCTGACCTTTATGGTCTTCGCGCTTCATGAATTTAATGTTGTTAAACATCTCGTCCGCAATATTATCTGTAACTTTCGCCCAGATATCGATGACCTTGTTGTAGCGTTCCCCGTCCGACAAGAGACCTTCAGAGTATTGCTCCTTGATTCTCTTAACTTCCTCGTACGCCTTCTCGAGCATTTTTTGTTTACCCGGAGCAACAACCATGTCTCCGATCGAAATAGAGAGACCGGCCTTTGTCGAGTAGCGGTAGCCCATGCTACGGAGCTTATCAGCCAATAGAACGGTCGCCTTCGGACCACACTGATGGAATGCATCATCCACAAGCTTCGCTAAGTCTTTTTTGCCTAGAGTCTTATTCACTAGAGCGAAGTCAAGACCCTCCGGTAGAACCTCGCGCAAGATCACGCGACCCACCGTTGTTTCCCAGCGCTTTCCGTCTATCCGCACAGTGATCGGCGCTTGCAAATCAATTTGATCATGATCGTACGCAGCACGTACTTCTTCAATGGATCCAAAAATTTTACCAGCACCTTTTCCGCCGATGTCGTCCTTGGTCATGTAGTAGATGCCAAGAACAATATCTTGCGTAGGGACAATAACTGGGGAACCGGACGCAGGCGAAAGGATGTTATTTGAAGACATCATCAAAACGCGAGCTTCCATTTGAGATTCAACTGACAATGGAACGTGTACGGCCATCTGGTCACCGTCGAAGTCCGCATTGAACGCGAAACATACGAGAGGGTGCAACTGAATTGCCTTGCCTTCGATAAGAACAGGCTCAAACGCCTGAATACCAAGCCTGTGGAGTGTCGGCGCACGGTTCAATAGAACTGGGTGCTCTTTAGACACTTCCTCAAGACAATCCCAAACTTCCGGACGCTCTTTTTCTACAAGTTTCTTTGCAGACTTGATCGTAGAGACGATACCGTGCTCTTCTAGCTTGTTGTAAAGGAATGGCTTGAATAGCTCGATCGCCATTTTCTTAGGCAAACCACACTGGTGCAAACGAAGATCCGGCCCAACAACGATTACGGAACGACCAGAATAGTCGACCCGCTTTCCTAACAAGTTTTGACGGAAACGTCCTTGCTTACCTTTGAGCATGTCCGACAATGAGCGCAGCGGACGCTTATTTGGACCAGTAAAGACTTTTCCTCGACGACCGTTGTCAAACAACGCATCAACAGACTCCTGAAGCATGCGTTTTTCGTTGCGCACGATGATTTCAGGCGCGTTCAATTCTTGAAGACGGAGCAATCGATTGTTACGGTTGATGACGCGGCGATAAAGATCGTTCAAGTCAGAAGTTGCAAATCGACCACCATCAAGTGGAACCAATGGACGCAAGTCAGGAGGAAGCACAGGGATTACGTTCAACATCATCCATTGTGGCTTCGCGTAGAAATCACCATTTTCATCTAGCTGGTTGAATGCTTCAACCACTTTAAGACGCTTTTGTAGTTTTTTCTTACCAGCTTCGGATGTGGTCTCTTCAAGCTCTGCACGCAATTGGTCAGCCAGCTCTTCCACGCGTAAGTTTCCGAGAAGCTCTTGAAGCGCCTCCGCACCAACTCCATAACGGAAGGTGTTATTACCGTATTTTTTGAGCATCTCGTCTAGCTCATCTTCAGAGATAACACTGCCTATCTCTTTTTTGAGTTCCTTGTCCTTGAGGATCTCTTCAGACGCCTCAAGTAATACATAGGACTCACTGTAAAGAATGCGCTCTACGTCTTTTAGCGCGATATCAAGGATTGCGCCAATTCGAGATGGTAGAGACTTAAGGAACCAAATATGCGCCACTGGCGTAGCCAAGTTGATGTGACCTAAACGCTCGCGACGTACCTTGGAGTGAATAACCTCAACACCACACTTATCGCACACGATGCCGCGGTGTTTCATTCGCTTATACTTACCGCAGATACACTCAAAATCCCGGACTGGACCGAAGATTTTCGCGCAGAAAAGGCCGTCGCGCTCTGGTTTGAACGTACGGTAGTTAATCGTCTCGGGTTTTTTAACCTCGCCGAAAGACCAGCTACGGATCTTCTCTGGCGATGCAAGAGAGATTTTAATCGCGCTGAAGTTTAGCGGATCATTTGGTTTGTCGTAGAAATTAATCAAATCCTTCACAATGGACTCCCTTATTCAGGTCTTGGATTCAGATTTGGACCCTGCACAGTTGAAGTGAGCGGCTCGACACCGAACCGCTCACTGCACAATTAATTCGGAGCGATATCAGCGTTCACTTCTTGCCCGTCTTTGCGGAGAAGATTCACGTCAAGCGCAAGCGACTTCAATTCCTGGACAAGAACGTTGAACGACTCAGGTAGACCTGGTGTCATCATGTTATTGCCTTTGACAATCGATTCGTACATACGCGTACGACCCATCACGTCATCGGATTTCACTGTCAGGAACTCTTGAAGCGTGTACGCTGCACCGTAAGCTTCCATCGCCCACACTTCCATCTCCCCGAGACGCTGACCACCAAACTGGGCTTTACCGCCAAGTGGCTGCTGCGTCACCATTGAGTATGGACCGATCGAACGAGCATGGATCTTCTCATCAACCAAGTGGTGAAGTTTAAGCACGTACATCACGCCTACCGTCACTTTTTTGTCAAACTTGTTGCCCGTGCGTCCGTCGAAAAGCTCAACCTGTCCGCTGACATCCAAATCTGCCAATTCGAGAGCCGAACGAATCTCCGGCTCAGCTACACCGTCAAACACAGGGTTTGCGAAGTGCACGCCATCCTTGAACTTGCGAATGAAGGCTTTTAGCTCATCGTCACTTGCCGACTTCAGGAACTTGCGAACCTCAGCATCTTGGGTCTCGTCTTTCCAGATCTCGAGCGCCATTTTTTCAAGTGCAGGACGATTAAAGTTCTCTTCGATGTAGCGGTTAAGCTTCTCGCCAAGACCTTTTGCTGCCCAACCCAAATGAGTCTCAAGAATCTGACCCACGTTCATCCGGCTTGGAACACCAAGGGGGTTAAGAACGACGTCAACTGGACGACCGCTGTTTAGGAACGGCATATCCTCTTCAGGAAGGATCCTCGAAACAACGCCCTTGTTTCCGTGGCGGCCGGCCATTTTGTCGCCGACTTGAAGCTTACGCTTAATGGCCACATAAATCTTGACCATCTTAATAACACCCGGAGGCAGCTCGTCACCTTTTCTAATCTTTTTGATCTTCTCGTCTGTGAAGTAGCGCTCGATGTTGATCTTATCACGAAGACTGTCTAGAGCTTTCTTAAGGTCGCTGTTCTTGCCAGCATCCTTTAATGAAAGTTGCTCCCAGACTGAATAGTCAAGACCGTCCACCAATGCGCGATCAAGCTTAGCGCCTTTCGCAACTACAACATTGCCATCGGCGTCTTTAACATCGACAGCCGTCACATCACCGCTAGCGATTCGGACAAACTTCGTCGCCGCAGAGTCGCGATAAATCGCGATTGTGTCAGCCTCGTCCTTGCGGATGCGCAATATTTCTTGCTCTTCGATAATCTGGCTACGTGAATCACGGTCAGCTCCCTGACGCGAGAACACTTTAGCACCGATCACAGTACCCGCGACCCCCGGTGGAACACGGAGGGACGTATCGCGAACGTCGCCGGCTTTTTCACCGAAAATTGCACGAAGGAGTTTTTCTTCAGGAGTTAGCTGAGTCTCGCCCTTTGGCGTGATCTTTCCAGCAAGGATATCCCCTGGCTTCACTTCAGCGCCGATACGAATGATACCTGCATCGTCAATGTTACGCAGAGCTTCTTCACCAACGTTTGGAATATCAGCTGTGATTTCTTCTTGTCCAAGCTTGGTATCGCGAGAGATACATTCAAATTCTTGAATATGGACGGATGTAAAGAGATCTTCCTTAACAACCCGTTCAGAGATCAAGATTGAATCCTCGAAGTTGTAACCATTCCAAGGCATAAACGCCACAACGACGTTTTGTCCAAGGGCCAGCTCACCCATCTCAGTACCAAAGCCGTCGGCGATAATGTCACCCTTTTTAACTTGCTCGCCTTTGCGAACAATCGGCTTCTGGTTGATACAGGTATCAACGTTCGAACGCTTGTATTTTTGGAGTTTGTAAATATCGACGTCAGTACCTACCTCAGTAGGACTATGATCCTTACCCGAGCTCTTAACTACGATACGCTCAGCGTCTACGAAAACAACCTCGCCATCACGGCGAACCACGACCGTGGCACCAGAGTCACGAGCCACTGTACGCTCAAGACCTGTACCAATCAGCGGAGCAGAAGTTCTTACAAGCGGCACAGCCTGGCGCTGCATGTTAGAACCCATCAATGCACGGTTAGCATCATCGTTTTGCAAGAAAGGAATCAATGACGCTGCGACGGATACCAACTGGTTCGTGGAGACATCCATCAAGTCCGCTTCAACGAAACGAACCATTTCGGACTCGCCCGATCGACGAGCACCAACAAGATCGTCACCTTGGCGAGACCCTTCTTTGAGAGCTAGCGCGATCACGTGATCTTTTTGCTCATCACGAGCGCCAAACCAAGTGACCTTGCCGTCTGCCATGGTTTTATATGGAGTCTCGATGAATCCGTACTCGTTCACTTTTGCGTAGGACGCCAAACTTGCGATCAGACCAATGTTTGGACCTTCAGGCGTCTCAACTGGACAGATACGCCCGTAGTGAGTTGGGTGAACGTCACGAACTTCGAATCCCGCACGGTCACGGTTTAAGCCACCAGGACCAAGGGCCGATAGACGTCGTTTATGCGTAATCTCAGACAATGGGTTTGTCTGATCCATAAACTGGCTCAACTGACTGCTTCCGAAGAATTCTTTAACAACTGCTGCTGCAGGCTTGTTATTGATGAAGTCTGTTGGGAGTAGCGACTCAACGTCCTGAAGTTGAAGACGCTCACGAATTGCACGCTCAATACGGAGCAAGCCAATACGGTATTGATTCTCTAAAAGCTCGCCGACAGCGCGTACGCGACGGTTACCAAGATGGTCAATATCATCAATATCGCCTTCGCCATTTTTCAGCTTGATTAGGTATTTCACCGCTTCAAGGATGTCTTCTTTCGTCAGCGTGCGATGCTCACGGTCAATGTTCAAACCGAGACGTTCGTTCAGCTTAATACGACCTACAATACTCAAATCGTAACGATCGGCATCAAAGAACAACTTATTGAATAGATCATTTGCGGATTCAAGAGTCGGAGGATCACCTGGACGCATACGCTTGTAAACTTCAACAACCGCCTCATCGCGGGAGCCAACTTTATCGTTGGTTAGCGTATTACGGAACGATGCATCAACGTTTACATTGTCGATAAAGAGAACTTGGAATTCTGTAATGCCATGATCAAAAAGCTTTGTGATTTCTGCTTTGCCAAACTCGGTGTTCAAAGCAATAACTGACTCACCGCTTGCATCCTTAATATCAGTAGCAGAGATCTTGCCAAGCAAGTCCTCAGCTGCGACTTGCTGATATTCAAGTTTCGCCTGCTGCATTTTACGGATCGCACCTGGAGTGATACGACGTCCGCGTTTGCAATAGACTTCACCCGTCTTAGGATCGACGATATCAAGTGAAGCCTTTTGGCCTTTCAAAAGATCGTAATCTAGTCGCTTCTCGAATTTCCCATCTTTAATACGGATCGTTTCGCGCTTATAGAACTGATCAAGCAATTCGGATTCTGAATAACCAAGAGCCTTCAGAAGAATTGTCGCGTGCAGTTTACGACGGCGGTCGATACGCACATGCAAGATGTCTTTTGTGTCAAACTCAAAGTCTAACCAGCTTCCGCGATACGGAATAATCCGCGCGGAGAAGATAACCTTCCCCGTCGTGCTGTTTCGACCTTTATCATGGTCAAAAAACACACCGGAGGAACGGTGCAACTGAGATACGATAACGCGCTCAGTACCATTAATAATGAATGTACCATCAGCTGTCATGAGAGGGATTTCACCGAAGTAAACTTCTTGCTCTTTAACATCTTTGATGGACTTTACTTCTTTGTCCCAAATGACAAGCCTAATGACTACGCGCAGTGGCGCAGCGTAGCTCATCCCTCGCTGACGACATTCGTCGACAGTGTATTTAGGCTCTTCGAAGTGATAGCTTTCAAACTCAACTGATGCAGTTTCGTTTGTATCTTTGATCGGAAATACAGACTTAAAAACAGCCTGCAGGCCCATGGTCTTGCGCTTGGATGGCTCGACATCGGCTTGGAGAAATTGCGCATAGCTGGTTCTCTGAATCTCGATCAGATACGGAATTTCGACTGCTGGAAGTACTTTTGCAAAGCTTTTACGGGGACGAGTGTAGCTAGCTGCTAAGGAGGTCATGAAATTCTCCTGAATTATTCGCAAATAAGGAACCGCAGTATAACAGCCGTACAGATCTAGCGATAGCTAAATCTTTCGGCACATAGCAGACAACGGCAGCCCGGAGGCGATATCGCCCCCGAGCTGCCAGTTCAGCCTGCAGCAAGCAATGGTGAATTACTTGAATTCGACCTTGCCACCGGCAGCTTCAAGAGCTTTCTTGATTTTCTCTGCCTCTTCTTTGCTAACGCCTTCCTTAACGTTCTTAGGAGCGCCTTCGACTAGGTCTTTGGCTTCCTTAAGACCTAGGCCGGTCAGTGCACGAACTTCTTTGATCACGTTGATCTTATTCGCGCCGCCGTCTTTAAGGACTACTGTGAACTCAGTTTGTTCTTCAGCAGCAGCTGCGCCTGCAGCTGCGCCTGGAGCTGCAGCGAATGCTACTGGAGCTGCCGCGCTGACGCCAAACTTGGTTTCTAGTTCCTTAACGAGCTCGGAAGCTTCGAGAAGTGTCATGTTCTCAAGGAATTGTACAACTTGTTCTTTAGTAACTGCCATGGTGTCCTCCCATTTGGTTCTCAGGCCGCATGATCACGACCTGGGAAATTGTTGTTATTGTTTCTTTTCTTTAATTTGGTTGATAACTTGAACGAGGCTCCTAGGCACTGCGTTGACGACTCCAAGGAGTCCGCGGTGCGGCGAAACCAATAGTCCCACAATTTGGCCAAGAAGAACTTCTTTGCTTGGAAGTGAGGCGATCGCCTTAACATCCTTAGCCGATAGTTTCTTAGCATCCATAACGCCGGCGGTGATTTTGAAAAGCTCATTGTTCTTTTCAAACTCAGTCAACGCCTTAGCGCCTGCTGCTGCATCGCCGTAGAGGAAAGCGATTCCAACTGGGCCCTTAAGACTGTCTGCAAGTTCTTTTGCACTCTCAGCCTTGCCCATGACCGCTTTCTTAGCGACACGGTTCTTAACAATTCGGAATTCAGCATTCACCTTCTTGAGTGTTTTACGCAACTCAGTAAGGCTCGACACAGTCAAGCCACGGTATTCCGCGACAATCGCTGCGCCCGCTTTTCCAAAACGACCTTCCGCGACTTCGCGGAGTGCCTCTTTACCTTTACGATCCATTGCCATTGCTTTTACCCTCTTTTTTTCAGCTAATGTTGGGACGGCTTACGCTCTGAATGGTGCTGGGTCAACCTTGACACCAGGACTCATCGTCGCCGACATACTGATTTTCTTAAGATAGGTACCCTTAGCCGTCGCAGGCTTAGCGCGTGCGATCGCTTCAAGAACTGTGCGGGCATTGTCGGTTAGCTTCTCAGCTGTAAAGCTTGCTTTACCAACAGGTGCATGCACGATACCAGCTTTATCAACTCGGTACTCAACACGACCTGCCTTAAGTTCGTTGATTGCCTTCACGACGTCCATAGTCACCGTACCCAATTTAGGGTTCGGCATCAGACCACGAGGACCAAGAACCCGACCAAGCTTACCGACAACACCCATCATGTCAGGGGTTGCGATTACTTGATCGAAATCAAGCCATCCGCCATTAATGCGATTGCCAAGGTCATCACCACCAACTGCTTCCACGCCAGCATTCTGAGCCGCCTGCGCTGCTTCGCCTTTAGCGAATACAACGATGCGGACAGTCTTACCTGAACCATGAGGAAGAGCCACCGCTCCACGAACGTTTTGGTCCGCTTGACGAGGGTCTACGCCTAGGTTTACAGCAAGATCTACCGTTGCGTCGAATTTGGTGTAGCAAGTTTCCTTGACGAGTTTCGTCGCCTCTTCAAGTGAATAGTGTTTTTCCCTATCCACTTTTGCGATGGCGGCTTTGTACTTTTTGCCACGAGCCATTTTTATATCTCCGTAGTACAATCGAGCGCTTTTGACGCTCTCCTACATGCCCACCCCTAATCACCACGATTAGAGTAGAACAAACTTACTTAACGACCTCTAAACCCATCGAACGAGCTGAACCCGCGATGATTTTTGCTGCCTGATCGATATCATAGGCATTAAGGTCTTCCATCTTCATCTTGGCAACCTCTTTGACCTGAGCCATCGTCACTTTACCGCAGGTTGTTTTACCTGGGGTCTGCGAGCCAGACTCGATCTTTGCAACCTTCTTCAAAAGACTTGTTGCTGGAGGGCTTTTTGTAAGGAAAGAGAAGGACTTATCCGCAAAAACAGTGATGATCGTTGGCAAGATATCACCGGCTTGCTTCTGAGTCTTCGCATTGAATTCTTTGCAGAATGCCATGATGTTAATGCCGCGCTGACCAAGAGCTGGACCGATCGGAGGTGATGGGTTTGCTTTGCCTGCGGGAATCTGCAACTTAATAAAACCAACTACTTTTTTTGCCATTTTCGAATCCTTTTGCTCAAACTTCTTTCGCTCAACACATACAAAGCAGCCCGAGCGATTAAAAAACGAGAGTGCCGTCTATATTTTAAAACTGCCAAGGTGTCAAGTCAGCATTTCCAAGCCAAAACAATTTCAGCATGCAAATTGCTCTGCTTTACTCAGCCGATTTTCTCAACCTGTCCGTAGTCGAGCTCTACAGGCGTCTCCCGACCAAAGATACTTACCAGAATACGAAGCTTCATTTTATCAGCACGGACCTCATCAATGACGCCGTCAAAGTTCGTAAATGGACCGTCTTTAACTTTCACACTTTCACCCTTGCGGAAGCTAATTTCGGTTCTAACCTGCTGTTTTTGTGACTCAACCGCTTCTGGAGATGTTAAACGCAAGACTTCTGCATCCGTGATTGGACGAGGAGGCTTACGCGAGTCACCGCCAACAAAGCCTGTGATTTTTGGCGTGTTGCGAACAAGGGCTCCAGTCTCATCTGAGAAATCCATCTCCACAAGGATGTAACCAGGGAAGGAAGTCTTTTCAACGCGCTTTTTCTTGCCGCTTTTTAGCAACGTCTCGGTCGCGGTGCGCGGAACAAAAATCTGTCCGAATTTTTCTTCCATACCTTGAGCTTTTATACGCTCAAGCAGACCCTGGCGAGCCTTCTCTTCTGAACCAGTGTGGGTATGAACCACATACCATTTTTTGCTAGATATCATTACTTCCACGAGTCTTCTCCGTTAGGACGTTGAGGGGTTTTACGCCACCAACAACAACTTTAAAATCTTGGCCCAAGCCAAATCAAAAACGGTCAAAACGACCGAAAAGATTGCCACAACAACGCAGACAATCATCGTTAGTTTTTTTGTATGCTCCCAATCAGGCCATTGCACTTTTCGCAACTCGCCAATGGAGGCTAGCAAATACTCATGGCGCTCCTGATTTCGAGCAATAAGCCATGTTAAAAGAACTCCGCAGACAACAGCAGCCAGAACACTACCAACGTTGAAACCAGCGTCATACCGCTCAAGCCAACCAGATTTGAGACCCGCGAACATAAACATTTTCCAAAACACAAATGCCGTCAACAAAGCCCACGCAGAATATGCAGTTCGTAGCCAGGTTGCATCATCTTTTTGCATACGGTCACCTACACGTAAAATCCAGTGATTACCACTAAACTGTCAGAGAGTGGCAGGCGAGGAGGGACTCGAACCCACAACAAGCGGATTTGGAATCCGCTGCTCTACCATTGGAGCTACTCGCCTAGTTGCTAAACCAAAAAACGCGATAAAAAGTGGCCCCTTCCGGGGCCACTTTTGAAACCTAAAACCACTTAGTCGAGGATGTCGGCTACGACACCGGCGCCGACCGTACGGCCACCTTCGCGAATAGCGAAGCGAAGCTGTTTATCCATCGCGATCGGAGTGATGAGCTCAACTTCCATAGCGATGTTGTCGCCTGGCATAACCATCTCAACATTGTCTGGCAACTTGATCGAACCAGTAACATCGGTTGTACGGAAGTAGAACTGAGGACGGTATCCTTTGAAGAATGGAGTGTGACGTCCGCCTTCTTCTTTTGTAAGGATGTAAACCTCTGCTTTGAATTTCTTATGCGGCTTGATGGAACCTGGCTTAGCAAGAACCTGTCCACGCTGAACGTCTTCACGCTTTGTACCGCGAAGAAGAATACCGCAGTTGTCGCCTGCACGGCCTTCATCGAGAAGCTTACGGAACATCTCAACACCGGTACAGGTTGTCTTTTGAGTGTCTTTCAGACCCACGATTTCCATCTCATCGCCAGTTCTGATGATCCCGCGCTCCACACGACCGGTCACAACAGTTCCACGACCAGAAATCGAGAAAACGTCTTCAATCGGCATAAGGAAAGGCATATCAACTGGACGCTCTGGAATCGGGATGTAAGCATCGCAAGCTGCAATCAGCTCAACGATTTTCTTACCCCAATCGCTATTTGGATCTTGAGATTCCAGCGCTTTAAGAGCTGAACCACGAATCACAGGGGTATCATCTCCAGGGAATTTGTAAGCGGTCAGAAGCTCACGCACTTCCATCTCGACAAGGTCAAGAAGCTCTGCATCATCAACCATGTCGCACTTGTTCATGAATACAACAATCTTTGGAACGCCTACTTGGCGAGAAAGAAGGATGTGCTCACGAGTTTGTGGCATCGGGCCGTCAGAAGCAGAAACGACGAGAATCGCGCCGTCCATCTGAGCTGCACCTGTAATCATGTTTTTAACGTAGTCGGCGTGACCTGGACAGTCAACGTGCGCGTAGTGACGTGTGTCGGACTCGTATTCTACGTGAGTCGTGGAGATCGTAATACCACGAGCTTTTTCTTCAGGTGACTTGTCGATTTGATCGTAAGCCAAGCCTTGGCCACCGAATTTCTTCGACATGATGAACGTGATCGCAGCAGTAAGTGTTGTCTTACCGTGGTCAACGTGACCGATTGTACCGATGTTAACGTGTGGTTTCTTCCGTTCAAACTTCTCTTTTGCCATTTGCATCCTCCCGCTATTGGCAGTCTTATACGCAAAACTTGTTCATCATTTCTTCTATCGTTCACCACACAAAAGTCTTCCAAAACATTCGGACTTCGGAATGGATGTGACGCGACACAATATCACCGCACAAGCCTTCTGTCGAGCATTTGAGGCTTTTCAAATGCACCCTTGCGGCTGGCGGTGGAGCCTCGGACGGGACTCGAACCCGTGACCTCGTCCTTACCAAGGACGTGCTCTACCAGCTGAGCTACCGAGGCAGCGTTGGAGCGGAAGACGAGGGTCGAACTCGCGACATTTAGCTTGGAAGGCTAATGCTCTACCAACTGAGCTACTTCCGCACGCGCGGGAAACCCCAAAAGAGCTCCCCTAAACTGCTGAATCCGGATAGGACCTCCGGCTGGCAGACTTGATGGTGGATGGGGAAGGATTCGAACCTTCGAAGACTACTGCCAACAGGTTTACAGCCTGTCCCCTTTGGCCACTTGGGTACCCATCCGCAAGTCGGGTTGTCTGACCTGGAGCTGGCGATGGGACTTGAACCCGCAACCTGCTGATTACAAATCAGCTGCTCTACCAATTGAGCTACGCCAGCTAATCGGACACTTCAACATCCCGCTTTTTGAACTGATTCAGCACTAGGGGCACACAATTAAATCAATTAATTAAACGCCCAAGCCGCACCACTACAAAAAATGGGAGCCCACTTGATACATTCTGACATGGAAGCTGTCAAGCAAAGTAAAAGTGCTTAATGCCTATTTTTCGCTAAACAAGCGGGGGGTTGCCTCTTAAAGGTGCAACTTCACGACGTATGCACCAGTTGTTGTAGCAATATCCCCGCGGCAACAGATACATTCAGGGAATCTAGCGACTTTTCCGCACCAGAAATCGACACCAAAACGTCGCAGCCCTCGAGAACGTGCTGGCTAATGCCCTTATCCTCAGATCCAAGGACCAAAACCTGCTTTTCATAACGGCCGCGTATCGAAGATACTGGCTCTCCCCGCATCGCAGCGCCGAGAACCCAATAGCCCTGTTTTTTGAGCTCCTCAAGCGCTCTTGAGACATTGACGACTAGAACTAACTCCGTTAGCGCAAACCCACCTTGAGCGGTATTCACGCTTGCCTGAGTCAACAAAACCTGTCGTCGCTCAGGAACGATGACATATTCTACTCCAAAAAATGCGGCCGAACGCACAATGGCACCCAAATTCCTAGGATCTGAAATATGGTCTAAAACAAGCACCAAATCATGATCACGATCTTTTGCGCGGTCGATATAGGTTAAAAATTTCGTCCAATCTAGCATTTCATGAACGACGTGAGCCCAGGCTGGAGTATGCGGAGATGAGTCATCACTCGACTCAGCAACCTTCACCAATTCCACCTTAAACTCACCTAACTCATCGCGAACTGACTTGAGTGCACGCTCTTTGACAAAGATTTTCTGAATGACTTCTGGTTTAAAGCGCAAGTACTCACGAATCGCTGCAACACCTTCCACAACAAAAACACCTTCCGGCAAAGATGCACGATCGCGCGTTTTCAGGGGATTTCGACCTTGATGGTCTATATTTTTCTTTGATTTCAAATTTCTAAAATTAGCAGCCTGGGCCGGTGAGGCATCCGATTTAGCACCATTTCGAGCCGGCCGTCGATGACGAGACTGACTCAAGATGTAATCTCCTTAAACTCAGTTTTTATTTTTTTCGCCGCTTCAAACGGTAGTAAGTCACCAGCCATTTGCAGCAAGTAGCGTGTCAGCGACTCAATTCTCACTTCAAAATAACGCAGGCGATTAGCATTCGAGGCACATTGCTGCAAAACATTACTTACAGCATCAGCCGTGAGAGCTCCCCCACCGTCGAGATAAATCGCAGCGCCACCGTCAGTATTAAGACCCAAAGCAAAGTTAGAAAGATCAGCGCAAGGCATCGATGAACCGGCCGATAGAAATGCATCAGATGCCATCTTATGTAACATTTGATATCCATCAATTCTTGATTTGAGGCTTGAACGCGTACCCTCTATTTTCATGACGACAGGCTCAGATAACCCCTCAAGCTGAACATGGCCATTAGCCACCAACTTCTGAATGGCCACCAGCGTATTCGTTTTTGTCAGTTTACTTCGGGCAACAACACTTTCAAGCACGGGAGAATCTTTACAAAGTTCGACGATGTCTCCCAGAAAAGTTCCGTTTACTGCCGCCGATGGTTGCACAAGAATGACCTTTGTCTCTGGTTTGATCCGCGCACAAAATCCACGAAATTGCGATCCAAAACTAAACGCCGACTCAATCAAGACATCTGTTCCTTGCTCGAAAGACACCTCTACCGGTGCACTGCCGGGCTGAACTTCTACGTAACACTGCTCGATTAGAAAAACGCTACGCAAGATCTCGTGCACTTGGGACTTTAGGGCATTCCAAAGATCTGTATTGGTAAATTTTCCACTTTTCAGCAAAACTTGGCCGAACTTTGTTTTACGATCGACCTGCACAGCAAACGTCGTTAGCTGATCAAGTGAAATAACAGCGTCTCGATAGATCACTTCCCCAAGCCGATCATCAATTAAGTCAGACGATGCAAATACAAATTCACCGGAATTAAAATAGAGTTTTTTATGCGCCAACTCGGAGTCAACGCGTAGCATTCCCGTCCAATGGCGATGATTAATTCCAATCATGAGGTCATAGAGCATCTCTACGGAGCACTTAGCAACGCCTTGCGCTTTTGTGGGGTTCGACTCGGTCGCCTCCGCATAGGCCATGATGCGACCGGCATCCAACTTCGTCACCTTCCATGGTTTCCCTTTGAAAGATTCCGGCATCAACCCCAAATCCATACCCGCAATAAGCAAACCCTCTGAGGTCCAATTGGCACTAAGCATATCTGTTGTCATTTCGCCGTTAACCCTTCAATTTTTTTGGATCAATGTCATAGGACTTTAACTTACGATGCAAATTACTGCGTTCTATATTCAGCGCGTCTGCAGTTCTTGAAACGTTCCACTCGTTCTCTTCAAGTTTACCAAGAATAAAGGACCGTTCAAAGTCGCTTTTGGCATCTTTTAAAGACTGCACAGAACGGCGACTATCAGACAAGGCGGTTGACGTGCCTAGTATTTCAGAAGGCAGATCGTCCACATTTAAAATTGGGCCCGATGCCATGATAATCAGCCTCTCTAGGGTGTTTTTCAATTCCCTGACATTGCCTGGCCAATCATACGATGCTAGAGCTTGAATTGCCTCGTTTGAAATCGATAGAGTTAAGGTAGCTCCGACTGACAATTCCCGCAAAAAATGCGCTACGAGTAAAGGAATGTCTTCGCGCCGCTCCCGGAGCGGCTTCACCGCCAGTGGGATCACATTTAACCGGTAAAACAAATCCTCTCGAAAGCGTCCGTTTTTGATT
>Ga0214921_10003326_pt1 | contig 24764 bp, 20 predicted proteins | sample LL1505_MetaG_FD_177992 | JGI IMG/M metagenome (GOLD analysis project Ga0214921, IMG submission 177992) | Freshwater microbial communities from Lake Lanier, Atlanta, Georgia, United States - LL-1505 | ecosystem: Environmental > Aquatic > Freshwater > Lake | place: USA: Georgia | collected...
AACTGGATAGTTCTATGTAATTATTTATTATTTATCTGATTTTAGTCAGAAAATTCTGGAAAGCACGTAGTTTGGCTTCCTCTAGGTTGCGAGATGAAGTCTTCTTAATAATAGCTCTTACTTCATCAATCTGCTTTTCCACAAACTTTCCATCAACAAATACCCACTCCCTACTTTCCATAATACCACGTACGAAAGCATCTGGAGCAGATGGGTCAGCAACGATGTCTGCTGCGGTAGACAGCATAAAGTCATCCTGAACCACTTGAACACCCTCTTTGTTCATTTGTAGAGAACCAAGTGCTCTTGAAGATACCCCTAAGTTTGCACCACCATCTAAAAGACCTTTGGCGATTTGACCCATTGGTGTATCTAAAATCTTTGCTTTACCGATATAGTTAGTGCCTTCTTTTTTCAAATCAACGATCAAGTGTGAAACACGATCTAAGTTGATTGATGGAGAATCTGGATGTCCAAGTTCACCATAGGCACGATTTTCTTTAACGCACTGTTGCATATATCTTGCAACTTCTTTATCCATAATTGATTCTGGATAACTGCGTCCATTACGGTTAACTAATTCTGATTGAAGGAAAACACCTTCAATGTAGTATTGCTTACCCTTACCGAGTTTTTCTTCGGTAAGAAGTTTAACCGATTCTGTAACTTCTCTAATGAGTTTCATTGTTAGCTCCCTACTACTGTTGGGTTGTCATAAGAACCAAATGTTGCAGTTTCAACTTCAGTAGACCAACCAGCAACTTTACGTAGAACGATCCAACCAGTTACGTCTTTCGCCACACTGTTGATAATAGCAATATCAGATGTGTTATCGTTATTCACTGGAATACCTAATGAATTAAATTCAACATTCATATCGTTTTCTGGAGAAGTTACTATAACAATTTTACCATTGCGAGAAACTATAATTTTGGAACCTAGTTCACCAGTGCACAAAAACTTAACAATATCAACCTTAGGTGCATCAGCATTTCTTGCTTGCGCATTAGCAGTTAAATTTGCAAGAGTTATAGTACCAGTCTCTGCTGCAGAAGATGCAAAATGGATTACAGTCTCCTGATTAGTATTTTTGACAGTTGTAAATGTCATTGCCATATCTTTTATTCCTTAATCTTATTAACTACGTTAAAGAAGTTGTCTTTGCTTTCACGCATATACTCAACAACGTCTTTATGATTTGCCAATAAATTATTTAGTTGTTCTTGGGTTTGTTCATCAATGGCAACAATACTACCATCTTTTAATTCATAGTGAACTTTATTCTCAATAAGGGAATCTAACTTATTGAGTTTTCTAATTTCTTGAACAACAGGATCTACTGTAAAAATTTTCGAAGAAGCAAGTTCGAGGTATGATTCTATTAATGTATCTGTAACTTTAATATCGTGATGTTCTTTAATAATATTAGCGATACGGTTTTCTGAAATCTCTTCGTATTGTTTTTCTATAATCTCGTCTTCTATCGCTTCTGAGCAGTGTTTATTTTTAATATATTTTCTTGCTTCTTCTAAACTCGCAAAATCCGTTTGTTCTTTATCTACAAAAATAGTGCCATCAATACTTTGTATTAAATGACCATAAGAGCGGATAGTGGTATCCGCACCAGAGATAGATTTTGTAAACTGTTTATAGTACATTTATTCTTCAGTCTCAGCTGGAGCTTCGGTTTCTTGCTCAACTGCTGGTTCTTCTTGTTGTGATTTAAACATACTTTGTGCTACAGAAACACGCATATCATCTAACTTCGCTGAAATCTTTTCAGCCATAGTAGCGTTAAATGCTTGTTCTGTTTCCACTGCATTGCCCATGGCAATTGCTGCAACTAAATCTCTAACTGAATTACTCATACTATATCTCCTTTATTGTTGGTTCGGCGATTCTTCGTTTCCGCCGAGACCATTATCCATTAAATGCTGTTGTTGTGCAACTTGAGTTACCGCAGCCAATCTACCTTGTTCATCGGCTAACTGCATCTGTTGAACTTTATCTTCAGCCATTTCTTTATCCATAATTTCAATTTCTTCGTCAGTTTGCATTAATAGATTCTTACGAATCCATGCACTAGAATAGAAACGACCAATATAAGGTTCCACTTGCTGCAAAGCTGTAACTCTCTGCATTAACAACTCATTATCTTTTAATTCAGTGAAATGATTATCTGCTTGATAATCATATTGTATTGCCTGTTCAATCGTCGCCCACTCTTCATCACGAATGATACCTTTAGCAATTAATTGAACACGCAATGCACCACTAAACAAACCAGAAAACTTTTTACGTAAGCGAGCAATAAATTTATTAAACTTAATCTCGTCACGGGAAATCTCAGTACTTCTACCAAGAGAGAATCCAGTTGCTGGCTGCAATCTTGATAAAGGAACATTTAATGCTTGATATAATTTAGTTTGGAAATATTGAATGTCAGCAATATCTCCTAAATTTTGTCCACCTGGAAGAGTAGTAATTTCAGTACCCTTACCACCTTCACGACGTGGCATCCAGAAGTCTTCCATCATTGATAGATGGCGACGATCGTCACGAGTCTCTCCAGTTGTTGCATCATAAACAATTTTATTTCTAAACTTGTTCATAATGTCGTTTACGTATTGTTCAGCTTTTAACTTTGGTAAGTTACCAACGTCTACGTAAAACACACGTCTTTCTGGAGCACGTGATATACGGTAAATAACTACCGCATCTTCAATCATCTTTAACTGGTTTGTTGGCTTAATTGCTTTATGCAAATAAGACATCATCATACCAGTATTTTGATCTACCATTCCTGAAGGAGTGTAGATAATTGAATCTAGTGAGAGTTTAATTCCCTGTGTAGTATTCTCTTGAATACCTTTATCATTGTACAGGTAAAACTCTTCATTCTTAACAATTACATCAATACCTTCAGGTGTTCTTTTCTTTTCAACTTTTTTAATCTTGCGAATCTTACGAGGATCCACATAACGCAATTCTTGAATACCCAACTTAGGTTGCTTTGGGTCCAATAAAATATTGTAATAAATTCTTCCATCAATATACCACTGACGGAAGATATCATGACCTTTGTCATCAAAGTTTAATAAACGAAGAATCTCGTCAAACTCTGTTCTAACTTTACCTTTAATTGACTCGGATAATTTAACCTTATCCAAGTTAATTTTAACTGCTTGGTCGTCGGGTTCAGCGATAATCGCTTCATTCACAATATCTTCAATCGCAGCATCACAGTCAGCGTATAGAGAAGTTTCTCTGTAGCGACGAATAAGATCGTTTTCATTTTTAACGATCGTATCCATATCCATAACCATTCCATAATAGGAAGTAGCTGAAGTGGATACAACTGTAGAACCATCGTCAGAGATCGGAGTTACTACTGCTCCGATCTCGTTTGCTGGCTGCTTGCGTTTTATCTCAAATCCAAAAATTTGCATAATTAAAAACCCTAATTATAAAGTTAAATTGGTAGTGGGAAACTACCGATTGGTGTATCAACGGAAACATTAAGATTGATTCCACCACCCTCAGTTGCATTAGAAGTAAAGTAATTAAACTGGAATTCTACATCAAATTGTTCGATCTGGTTTTGCTGGTCATAATCTAATGCGATTGGACCAATCACTGTTGGGAATGCATCAACGAACTTATAGCTCTTGATGATTGCGCCAGAACGATCTAATTGATGAACTTGTAAGTCTACTTGATAGTCACGTGGATTAGTTCGTCCATCAGTTGAACTATAACTTTGAATACCAGCTTGCCATTGTTCCATAGCATTACGGATATTGAAAGTAGTATCGTTGTAAATCGATACAGTCCATGGTGCGAAATTACGTTCACCTGCAAAGTTTACTGGGCGACCTTTATAGAGAACTTGAATGTTCTCAATAGTAGAAGCTGGTAACTGAGCAGACTTACATAAGAACTGAGCACGTTGACCAGCTACGATACCTAGTGGTACGTAGCTTGGGAATACTAATTCAACACGGAACTGATTAGGGCGAGCACCGCCACCAATCATTTGCGCTTTGAAATCGCTAATATTTGCCATTTAAATCTCCTTTGTTCTTTCTTTATTTAGTCTCTTAGCCACCGATCTCGCTGAAGTTAATTCCAGAGCGAGCAGCAACGAAGTTAAGAGTAATAAAGTTAATTGAACGTGCTGGCTTAATAAAGATATCAGCAACGAATTCGTTACGGTCAATAACTTCGCCAGTATTGTTAGAGTCATCACACTTAACAACGAAGTCAGTAATACCACGACGACCTTGAACATCACGTAGGAATGGCTCGACTAAGTTCTTGAACTGAGCACGAGTGAATCCATCGTTGAATTCAAACAACTGATACTTAGCAGCAGTTGCGATTGCTTTCTCAAGAACGATAAACAAGCGACGCACGTTAATGCGATCGAATGCAGATGGTTTAGCCAATAGAGTCTTATCACCAAACAGAACAGTACCATCTCCTGGGAATGTAACAACTGGGTTAACACCATTCTTGTAAAGATTGTCACGATCTGTTTTATCAAGGCTAACTGCCAACTTAACTACGTTTTTAATTTGACCACGATTTAAACCACCTGGAGACCACCATGCATCATTTGTGTAGTCAGTGCGAGCACACAATCCAGCGATGTCACCATTTAATGGAACATAACGATACTTGTCGTTATAGCGATCATACTGATACTTATAACCAGAATCAAGAACAGCATAAGAAGATGCTGTCAATGCGTTACGGTAAGCAACAATTTTTGTTACTGCAGTTCCTTGACTGTTTGCGCTAGTGATAACTGAACCATCGGTATCTTCTGGTGAGAAGAATGCCATACAGTCTTTTCTAGTTTCTACCAAAGCAATAATAGCATTAGCAACAGTAGTAGAACATTTACCTGCAGGAATCAATGAGATGTCATATGTTGCATCATCAGAGAAAATATCCCATGCTGCAATACGTTGACCATCAGTTGCAGTTAAGTCGTCAATACCACCTGTTAAAGAACGAGTTACAGCTGCAGAGTTTGTAAATGTTGTTCCTGCAATATCATTACCCCAGTTAGTTCCGCTAGTTGGATGATCCATCCACCAGATATACTGTGAGCGAGAATTGATTACGTCTTTGTAGTAGTTGTTAGTTCCGTCAAATTTCTTTGCGTCGCCAGCTTTTGAAACGTATGCATACTTTTCAAGAATAGTTCCTGGAACACCAGTCCACAAACCATCTTCATCAATAATGATTAAATGAAGTTCGTCGTTTGAACCACCAACGCTAGCTGCAGCATCAGAAGTTCCTGGAGCTGTATCGAACTCATCTTTGTATGCCCAAGTAGAGAAACTTGATGAGTCAGCTAAAGAAACTTGTAAAGAGTTACCCAATGTTCCTGGATATTTTGCAGCGAATTCGCCAACAACACCAGCACCATTAACGAATGATGTTAGGTAATCATTTTCGTTATTAATTTTAACACCACCAGTTGCAACAACTGCAGTACCAGAAGCACCAGTACCACCACCACCAGTTAATGTAACTGTTGGGGCTGAAGTATAACCAGTACCACCATTGGTAACTGTAATGCTAGCAACTGTTGTGCTAGAAAGAGTGATCGCACCAACAGTAGCACCAGATCCGTTACCAGTAATAACAGCAGTTGGTGCAGTTGTATAACCAGATCCACCACTAGTAATAGTGATACCAGATACAGCACCAGAAGTAATTTGAACTGTACCAGTCGCAGCAGTACCACCAGCAGGTGCAGTGAATGTTATATTAGCAGAAGTGTATCCAGTACCACCAGCAGCAACTGCAGCAGATGTAACAGCACTACCAGCCATATTTGCAACAGCAGTAGCTTGAACACCACCAGCAATTTGTGGTGCGCTAAGAGTTACAGTTGGGGCAGAAGTGTATCCAGATCCAGCTGTAGATGTAATGGCAGTTACAGTACCAGATGGATTTGCAACAGCATTGCGGTGATTGATCGTATCAATACGTGCAACTAATAAGTTGTTAGTATAAGATAAGAAGTTTGCTGCTGTGAAAAAAGATGCTGCACTATCGGCAACAGGTTTTCCGAAACGACGAACAAGTTCGGTTTCAGAAGAAATGGTTACAGGTTGAAGTACTGGACCCCACTGGAACACTCCAGCAAAAGCACCAGCAGATGTTGAAACTGCTGGAACAATAGAGGTAAAGTCTTTTTCTACGACTGCAACGCCAGGACTTAATTGAAAAGGCATTGTAATTCTCCTTATTACATGTTATTCTGTTTTGCTTCGAGGAGCACTTGAAAGCACTAAATTATTTATTGAAACTACGATTTCAAAAGTTTAATAGTGGTTTCTCTCTTGTATCCCCATTATCAAAGAATCCAAATGGGGTAAGTTCTTCTTCCATCGCTTTAATCTTTTTCTCATACATAATTTGTCTTAGGTTTACATTATTTAGGTCTTTGAAATAACTCGTAGAAGTTAGCCAAGAAAACAGAACCAAAGACATAACCATATCATCATGATACCCCTCATCAGCTTCGTAAGAATTGCGTTTTTCTATAAAAGTTGAAATTTCTGATATAATATCAGCGTCTTGTATAATTAGTTTATTTTCCTCAACTAACGCTTTGAAATTATGACAACCAGTTCTTTTAACTTTTTTATCAGTATTTACGCCAAGCTGGGTCTGACCACCACCGAAACCACCAGTAACAGTTTGAAACCCTGTACTTCTATTCACAAATACTAGATTTTCATATTCTAATTCATGATGCAAAATATATGGAACTTGTTCGCTTGAGTTGATTTCAACTAAAACGAACGCTTGATTAAATTGAGTAGCCACGTGATAAATTACACTTGGATACATCAATGGACTAATATCATTCTTTCGATATTTACCTACAAGTCTATAAGGGACTTCTGTAATATCAACAATAGTGAAAGCAGAATAATCTCCACCAACACCTTTCGCTGTATCCGCTACCAAAACATACGTATGTCCTTCTTGCGGATTTTCATATAGATCTAAACCATCTTTGCTGAATACTGGAACTGCAACAGACATCTTTGCAATTACATCAGCATTGACTAAAGTTAAACTAGAACCAAGGAATTTACATAAAACCTCTTGGTTATATTTCAACTCGCCGAGCATGGCTTTTTGCTCAGCTGCCCATTTATCATCACGTCCTGGAATTTTCCAGTAAGGAATGAATAATGGAACGAAACCATTTCTACCATTCTCAGCATCATTCCAGAATTTCCAGAAATGATTATAACCAAGTGGAGTAGAACTTAAAAGAATCTTTGTCGTTTCACCAGCAGAAATTGTTGGGTAAACAGACGTAAAGAATTCTTCTGCAACTGTATTTGGGATAATCGCAGTTTCGTCAACATAAAGTAAGTTAACAGATTTACCACGAATACCAGAAGCAGATGTTGCAGCAGTAAATACTTTACTACCATTTTCCAATTCAATGTCACCTTTATTCCAAGTGGTGACACCTTGCTGCAACCACAATGGTAATCCTTCATACATTAACTGATAACGAGATAAAACTTCTCGAGCAGCAGTTGCTTTGTTTGCAAGAATGGCAACTGTCTTATTATCTTGGAATACAGTATACCATAAAATATAAGCAGCTGAAGTAGTAGTTTTACCCTGCTGTCTTCCTTCCATAAGAATCACTCTTCGATTCTCATGAATTACTTTAACTTTTTCTTTTTGACAATCGTATAACTTAAAAGGTATTAAACCTTTATCAAGAGAAACAATTTGACAGTAGTTCTCTATAAAATAAATTGGATCTTCACGACACTTTAAATACTCTTGAATATTCTCTGGAGTGAATTGAACTGTTACTCCAGCAGCTTTTAAGTTCGCATTAGCATTATAAATTTTAACCATGATTAAAAATTATCTTCCCAACTCTCAGAAGATACTGTAGCAGTGGCAGGATCGCCCTCTGCAACGTAGACTCTATTTGGGTTTTGAAAATTCTCATTTTGTCCGACGTTGGCATTAACTTGATTAATAACACCTTGACCAGAAATTGGACCGAACAAGCTAGTTTTCATTGTAAAGTTTAATGTGTGAGTTACAAAACGTCTTGTCTGAAAATCTCCATCATAATCATCTTGAACTGAAACACTATTTAAAATTACAGGAACATCCAAAACGATATTCATATCCTGAACTGTTTTAACTGCCAGTGTGTACTCAGGTGTAAATGTTGGAAGAATTTGCTCAATAATTTGCAAACCATCTTCTTGCGTTTTAGTTAATACATACAGTGCTATATCAATATTATATGGAACAGGTGTATAAACATAGCTTAGTGATTCTAAACCTGAACCACATGTAATCTTTTGCATACGATTAACTTTTCTAACTGAATCGTAAGTATACCCAGTAATCTCAAAAGACATACGTGGTAATGTGGTATATGTATTATTTTTTAATTCTGGGTCTTGTTCGATACGAACTAACCATTTTTCTTTTGGTGCGTAAGCCAATGGAACTTGCACACGTTGTACTGTAGTTCCGCTTACTGAATCACCTTCTTTGCGATCAATATAAATGTCGCTAAACAATCTTCCAAAAGCAACTATACTTTTGCGAATAATTCCGTGATAATATACACTTCCACTTAACATTATTGAACCTCACCGAATGGATTTGACTCAGAAAATAATATATCTGATGCTTCTTCTTTAAATGTATTGTTATCACCAAATGAATCTGGTTTATCAATATCTGCTTCAATAACTGCAGTCGCTGCAGCACCAGAACCACTACCACCTGTAAACGATAAAGCTGGAGCGATTTGATATCCAGTTCCACCATTAGTTACATCTACACGAATAACTTTACCTGCAGTAGTTCCACTTCCAAGAACTGCAGTGGCTGTTGCTCCTGTTCCAGTCCCAGAAGTAATCACAACAGTTGGTGCTGATGTATAACCAGAACCTTGAGAAGTTACATTAATAGATTTAACGTAACCAAAAGCACTTCTTGTAGTATTGGTGCTGAATGTTTTTAATGATTCGAATGCATCAACAGCTGCAAGACCAGTATCAATTCTCTCAGAACTATATTGGAACAATTCAACTTGTAACTTATATACATATAACTTACCAAGTTGATAGAATGGATCTTGGTGTTGAACGAACTTAACTTCGAACAATCCTTTTGATAGTGGGAAATAAATTAGATCGCCCTCGCATGGACGACTTGGTAGAATGGTTGCTCCGTAGCGACCAATAAATTGTTCCCAACGACGTCTTGCAACAACAAGAGTTGCAGACTGTTCCATCATTAAACCAAACTTCTGAATGAACGCACCTTGCCCAGCAAAGTTATCTACGTTCTCAAAATACATTTCTACAGGAAATGCACTCTTAAATTCTGATAGGCGATCTTCGCCCAACACATCATCTTTTGAAACTAAAGTTCTTGGAATATAAAAGACCTCTTGCCCATAAATGCGCAGAGACTCGATGATCAGATCTTCTACTAGATGCTGCTCATTTCTTGTTCCATGAGAAAAATAAACATTAGTTGTAGTCATGTTATCCTAGGAAAAAATCAAGTGGAGCAGATTTATTTTGCAATTCGTCTTCCAACTCTTTAATTTCTCCTACTGCTTCGTCATACAATTTATCGCCATCCAAGGTGACGCCACCTGGAAGCTGAATTCCTGAAAACTTTTTAATGTTTGTAGCCCATTGTTTTTTAAATAGAGCAGTAACATATTTTTTTAACCATGATTCATTCCATGCTCTTGAAAACTCATTTGGGTCTAAAGCACGATATGCTTCGCAAACAATAATGTTTCCTTCTTTTACATCAGTTCCCCATTTCAAATCTATATTTAATCTGTTTTGTAAACGATTAAATCTAAACATCTGTGGACCATTTAGTTCCATGTCCAACAACGCAATGTGCGCCATTACAGTTTTGTAATAGATGATTGAAGTTGAAGTTAAATCATATAAGTCGTGTAAACGAAGTTGATATTGAATATCAAAAAGACTTTTGGATGATGATGTTTGCGAAATTGGAATTACACGTGTGATTCCATATACTGCATCTGCAATAGGAATATATTGATTTGTAATATCAGTTGAAGTGACAGTGTGCTTTAAATAAACTCGCTCAATACCATCGTAGTGATATAATTTCCAGTATTCCAACGCTTCATCGATGCGATCTTCTAACTGATCCTCATCTACGTTAATTTCCAATACTGGAGCACCCAATGCTCTTAAGCAGTATTCTTTTAACCCCTGTCTAGAAGTTACTACTGCCATTTTACTCTCCTAGTTTTGCTTTTAATGCATTAACCTCAGCAGTAAGTTCTTGAACAGCTTTAATTAAAACAGAAACCATATTGTTATAATTTAACGATTTATAACCATCATCGCCATTTGCAACGAATTCAGGCATTAATGGTTCAACCTGCTGGGCGATCAAACCTATCTCATGACGACCATCTTTATCATATTGGACAGAATTCATTGCTAGGATTTCTTTTAATCCATATGAAGATTCTTTAATGTTAGTCTTCATTCTTTCGTCAGAAGAAATCTGGAAAGCTCCAGCATATAATGTTCCGTGATATGAGTTACCATTACCATCACGTTGAACTAAAGTGTTTGCAGTATTTGCAGATGTTCCACTAACAGTATTGCTAGAAGCAGAAGTTACACGACCTTTAGCATCAACAGTAATAGTTGAGAATGTATAAGTACCAGCAGTAACACCAGAGTTGGCTAATGTTAATGCTTGGCTATAGTTTGCAGAACCATCAAAACTACCAGAAGCTGTAGCGTCGCCAGTGAAAGCAATGGTGCGAGCAGTTTGTAACTTTGTAGCAGTGCTTGAGTTACCAGTAAGTTCACCAGTGATACCACCAGTGGCAGTAATCATTCCAGTTACACCAAGAGTTCCAGCAATAGTAGAGTTACCAGTACCGATAATACCACCAAGACGTAAGTTGTCATAGGTGGCACCAGTAAAGTCATAAGTTGTTCCTGGGTTTGCTGTAGTGTTAGAGAACAATCTCCATTCACCAGAAGATGCTTGTTTAATAAGACCAGTTCTCTTATTACCAGATGATACATAAGCACCAAGGATACCAACGTCTGTAGCATTGGCAGCGTTATCTGAAGCCAAATATAACTGTGGTGTTGTAACAGTTAAAGACTGACTGTTTGTAGTAGTTGTAGTACCAGTAACAGAAAGGTTACCTGCTACGTTTAAAGTTCCACCAACATAAACTGCTCCAGCGATACCTACGCCACCAGCTACTTGCAGTGCACCAGTAGTAGTACTTGAAGCTGCAGTAGTATTAGAAACTAATAGTCGAGTAGCATTCCATCCACCACGTTTAGCTGTAGTAGAAGCATCAGTTGCGGTGTAAAATTCTAATTCATCGTTAGATGCACCAGCTGAAGTTTCAGCAATAATATATGTTAAACCATCAACAGACTTAACACCACCAAGTGAAGACCATGCGCCAGAAGCATATCCTTCAAACGAAGAAATGCTAGAGTTGTAACGAATCTGACCAACAGCAGGAGTAGCTGGACGCTGAGCAGTAGTACCAGCTGGAATCTGTAAAGATGTAGTGCTGTTCAGAACTACTTGCGCATTGTTGATAGTCAATGTTCCAGTAGAAGCACCTACGTTAATTGTAGTTGCTGCACCAAATGCGTTTACTGTAGTAGCAGTAGTATTCCAAAGGTTTTGCGTAGTATTAGAACCAACAACAGTACCTGGACGTAAAGTTAAAGTTGCAGCAGTGGCATTACCGATATTTAATTGAGTAGCAGCACCGTATGCGTTTACTGTAGTAGCAGTAGTATTAAATACGTTCTGTGTTGAATTTGTTCCAACTAAAGTGCCAGGATTTAATGTTAATGTTGCGCTGGCAGCATTACCAACAGTAATTGAACTTGCTCCTGCAAATAATGTTGCCGCAGCAGGTGAAGCGAAGAATGACGTTGCGCCAGTAGTAGCATCAATCGCTGTTAATCCAGCAAGAGAAGATTGAGAACTACCCAGATCGATAGTGGTAGATCCAAGAGTTACGGTAGCAGTTGCCCAACCTGGAGCATAACCAGCACCATTGGACTTCAAAAATGTTCCAGAAGCACCAGCAGTAATGAATGTAGTTAAAGACGAATCTTGCTGAATAACCAACTGGCCAGCAGAACCACCAGCAATGTTAGTTGCGAATGTAGAGTTAACCGCAGTACCAGTTTGTAGACCAGTAGAGTTAATCCATGATGGACCAGAAGTACCACCTGAAATTAAAACCTGACCAGAAGTTCCAGCAGCAGATAATTGAATACCATTAGCAGTACCATATGCAACAGCTCCAGCAACTGGAGTAATGGCAGTATTCGTTCCACCGTATTGTAATGAAACTGGACTACCATTCCAAACAGAACCAGTACTGTGAGTTTTATTCAGAACTGTTTGCGTTGCGTTTGTAGTCAAAGCAATAGAACCACCACCAGCTGTTACGCCATCGTGAATTCTAAGAGTTTTAACTTCAGTGTCGTATGTTAATTCACCGACTGCGCCAGTGAACGCATTGTTCTGAGTAGTCGTACCTCTTCTAAATTGTACTTGTGTTGCCATGGTTTTCCTCTAATTTTTATCTTATATTTAGGCTTGAGCTTCAGTCCAGAATAAGTTTACGTTGACTTTAGCATTACCAGTACCTAAGTTTTTAACTACAACGGCTAGAACGTCTGGACCATCTGGATAGTTACTATAGCCACCAATTGCAGAATTTGATAATTCTTTTAGTTTTGTTAAGTCGATTTCAGCAAATCCTCCTGGAGGACCAAGAGTTGAGAAAATCTGTTCTCCTGGGGTCGCTTCTGTAGTAGTGCTCGTTGAGATCTGAGCAAAAGAAGGTTGTGAACCTAAAGCTGCTTGGTTTACGTTTTCCCAAGAAAGAGTAGATGCATCGATGTTACCTGGATTTAACATACCAATTAACTGAACAGATTGGTCTGTTGTAATCTGTAACTTTTCCAACAATAATTGCGAACGATTAATCAAGTCTCTATCACCGAAGTCTGCAGCAATAGAGTTTGAAACTGATGGGGCTAGTCTAATAAAGAATACACTTTTTGCTGCACCAGCATTAATAGTATTCGCAATAGAAGCATAGTTAAAGTAGTAACCACGATCTGAGTCAAAGTTACCATCCATAATATATGAAGAACCCCAGTGGTTAATTAATGGTGAACAAGTTACACTAACTAATCCAACACCTTGCTGACCTAAACCATAACTATGTGGCATAGCAGCTCTTCCTTGAAAAGTTCTATTTAAACCACCAACGAATTGCGTTAACGTAGCACCACGAGTACATCCAGTTAATGTATTTCCAGTTTTACCAGTGTATTGAATTAGTTCGCCTTCACAAGAAACTACTCCTCCAGTGGATGGGTATCTAGAAGCATCTTTTAGTGGAATTGTTGTCTGATTTGCATCCATATCAGAGGTTAAAGTAGAACCTCCAATTTCATTAATAACTTGGTAACGAATAGTTGAGTTACCTGTACGCATGTATGCTTCATCATTAATGTTGTTTTGTTTCATTCTATGAACAGGGATCATATTACCATCAGATCCACGAATCATCCAATCAATAAAACCAGCACCATACCATGAGAATTGAATTCCGATCATCTGCATTTTACCAAGATTAATCTTGTAACCAGATTCTCCAGTTCCATCAATTTTATCAATATTAAATTGAGATTGAGGAACACGCACATCTCTAATAACTGTATATTTTACCTTACCAGAAGGATTAATACCACGATATGCTGGATTGATTGTTAATGTTGTATCATTGGTAATAGATGCAACTTTATATGTCATTCCACGAATAATAATATTATTACCAGCACGTAGTTGTTGAGTGAAACGACTACTTGTTCCAGTAACTGCTTGAGAACCTGGAGTGCAAGAAACGAATCCAGATAATTGGTAAGTACCTGAACGCTTACCGACAGCTAACTCTCTTCCATCAAATTCCCAATAAACTCCGTTTTGATCATCAAATGGACCGCAACGAACGGTAGATCCATGCCAACCGACAACTGTTACACGTGGTAAATCAGTTAATACTGCAGTTGCAGATTCTAGTGTATTTGACGCAGAGTATGTGAATGTTTGTTCATTAATAATGGAAGTAATACCATAAGTTCCATTATATCCGTCAGTAATAACTCCAGCAATTGTTACTGTTGCTCCAACCTGACAACCATGGTTGGTTTCGCATACAACAGTAACTACAGATCCTGGAGCAGTACCATTAGCTGAAATTTGGTCTAAATTATGTACTGGACAGAATGCTACACCAGATGTAAACATAACACCTTTACCTGATTGGTAACGAATGTATTTTTTAGTTTGACGAATAGCAGATGCGCCATTAGATGGACTAAATGGACCTAAAATAATACCACCATCAAATGGTCTATGAATAGAAATAGCATCCGAACGAACAAAAACCTTTCCAGTTAATCCTGTGTTGCTTACAGAACCACCAACTCGTGCAGTGTAAGTAAATGTAGTTGGGTTTAAAATTGTTTCAATAAACCAGTTACCTGAAATTAAACTATGATTGGTTCCATTTGAAGTATTGATTACAGTGATTGGAGATCCTGGAATCAAACCATGGTTAGCTGATAATGTTACAGTAATTTTTGATGGGTTTACTTGATCGCTAACAATGCTAGTTACTGGCATTTGTGCGCCAGCATAAAATCCTCCACGACGACCATATGTTGCACTACCGAATAAAGATTGTCCGTTAGTACCAACAATACCTTTAGCGTAATAAGTGAACGTAGTAGAATTTGGAACAGTAGCAATAATAAACGCACCTTCTGCTCGAGCGAAGTTCGATACTACCGCAAGACCATGCAAAATAACTGGGTCTGCAACTGAAAGACCATGCGGAGCTGAACAAGTAACAGTAATAATAGAAGGAGTAGATCCATCAGTCGTTACATTAGAAATAAATAAGTCCAATCCAGGTTTTTCATAGATACCTGGAATATTTCTAATAGAAGAATAGTTTTGCCACTTTGTAGTTTGTAGACCATACTCAAAGTCAGCGTCAATCATCGCCTGTGGATTTGCAATACGTATACGTTCAATAGCATCGGTGCCAAAGAAGTATGGTTTAATAATAGTACCTTGATAAGCTGGAGCATCACTATAGATTGCCAAAGAATGTGTAGACAACATCTCTGATGTGTCTTTATTCAAAGTAATAGTAGTAACACCATCATATGCAGTATTAAACGTATCACCATCATCTGCGTTAAATGATACTGTTGCGCTTCTAGTAGGATCACCTAGAGCATAGATATTTTCTTGAGTAGTTTTATTTGTAATAACCAGTAATTGGTTTAAATCAATTTTACCTGGAACTTTAATTGTACCAGCATTTGCAGCACCTGGAGTAAAAATGTATTTTTCTGCTAGTTGACGAGCCATAGTTTATCCTTTAGAATCCAAAAATAATAGAGTAAGCAATATAATCTGACTTAACAGATTGATCTAAGTTATTCAATGATACAATACCATCCAAGCGTAATTGTCCCATATCATAAACGAAGTAAGCAAGCTGAGTAACAGTTCCTAAATCTTCTGATATACCAATAACGGGATCGCTGACATCTCCTAAATCGCTCATTGCTTGTGGAGCAAAAACAGCAGAAGCTACTGCAACATCGTTATTAGCGTTAACCCATTGTGTACCATTAAACTTAAGAACTTGCTGAGCTTGTGGGGCATTAATTACTACATCATCCAACCCATCAAGTGTGACAGTTGGAGCTGGAACATTAATAACACCAGTAGTAGAGTTATAAGTTGCACCACCAGAAACGCTAATAGCAGCTCTTGCTCTTGCGTCTGTAAAGTATTTATTCGTTCCTTCAGAGAGGTCTGAAGTAGATTTTAATGCTAAACGATTATCAAATGCATTGTTAGCACGTGTAGTTGTAAAGTAAAGATTAGTTGAACCTTCAGTAACGCTATCTGTAGTTGGGTTACTATAACTGATTACACCAGTAGATGAGTTATATGCTAAATTACCACTTACGCTAATAGCACTTCTTGCTCGAGCAGTAGTAAAATATAGATTAGTACCTTCTGCTACATTAGTGGTAGACTTAGTTCCCAACCAAGTGTTTGCAGTAGAAGTGAAATCTGCAGTATTTAATTTAGTTCCAACTAAAGTAGTTAGTGTAGATGCATAGTTTGGATCGTTACCGATCGCTGTTGCCAACTCTTGGAGTGTATCTAATGTAGCAGGTGTTGAGCCAACTAAGTCTGCTACCTTTGTATTAACATAAGTTTGTGTAGCAATAGTAGTTGTATCAACAGCAATTGCACCAGTGCCACTGTTATAAGAGATACCTGTTCCACCTGAATGTGCAGCTCTTGCTCTAGCATCAGTATAGTAAAGATTTGTTCCTTCAGCAATATCTGAAGTTGTTGCTTGAGCACCTACTGTTGCACGACCTTTTGTGTCAACAGTAATTTTGGTATATGTTCCAGCCCCAATACCTGTTGCTGCCAATGTAGCATTGGTAATATCTGAACCAGTAGTTCCTGATAAAGTTAAATCACCACCAGTGACAGCAATAGAACTGGAAGGAATAAAAACTGCAGTTGTAGAAACTCCTGTTACCAAACCTTTAGCGTTGACTGTAATCGTTGGGATTGCTGTAGAAGAACCGAATGTTCCTACGTTGGAATTTACTGTAGCTAAAGTAACAGAAGTCGTTCCACCAGTAGTTCCAGAACCTGAAACATCACCACTTAAAGTGATCGCTCCAGAAATAGAAGCAGTTGAAGCTAATGTTACACGACCCTTTGCGTCTATAGTTAAAACAGGAACTGCTGTTGAAGAACCATAAGTTCCTGCAGTTACACCTGACGCTGCTAAAGTTAAAGCGGAAGATCCTGCTGTCGAAGTCGCATCACCACTGAATGCTGGCAATCTTGCTGCAGCCAATGTTCCAGATGAAATATTTGATGCGTTTGTTGTATCAGTTGTAGCTGAAGCAGCAAGACCAGAAATTTTAGATGTTGAGATTGCAGCTGTTGCGCTAATATCGCCATCAACGATAGTGCCATTGGCAATCATCGCAGAAGTAACAGTACCAGTATCTCCAGTAGTTACTATAGTTCCATCCACGTTTGGAATGGTCAATGTTCTTGTAGTTGCGCTAGTAATACCAGACAACTGGAACTGTAATTTCTTAGTTGCGTCAGTTTCATCAACAAAGAATGTTGTGCTGTCTGATAAAGACTTATTAGTTAAAGTCTGAGTACCAGTTAAAGTCGCTACGGTAGAATCGATACCAATAGTCACTGCTGCAGAACCATTGTATGAGGTTCCAGTTAAACCAGTGCCGATTGTTAATGCGTTTGATGCAGTTGCAGTAACTGTTATGTTTCCACCAAGAGAAACTGTTTGTCCGTTTACTGTTACTGTGCTATTGGTTAGTTTTGAATTTGCAATAGAACCAGCAAGCATTGCATTGGTTACAGTTGCAGAATCTCCAGTAGTTACAACAGTTCCAGAGGTAGCAGGTAAAGTTATAGTTGTTGAACCTGATGTAGCAGGTACTTGAACTGTTACACTTCCAGATGAAGAACCATTAATTACTAAAGTTTTTCCTGATGCTAGTGCTAGATGTTCAGAAGAAGTCCAAGCTCCAGTTGCTGACACCCAGTTAAATGTTTTGTCAGTAGTACCCTTAAGAGTAATACCACCGCCATCTGCAGTGGCATTTGATGGGCTAGCAATAGAACCTAATTCAATATTTTTGTCATCTACTGTTAGTGTTGTTGAGTTAACAGTGGTTGTTGTTCCATTTATAGTTAAGTCACCACTAACAGTTAAGCTGCCAGCTGTTATTGCTCCAGTTGAAGTAATAGAAGCGAATACTGGAGAAGATGTTGTTGATATATCTTGCGCAGTAGCAATTACACCAGTGCTACTGCTATATGTAATACCTGTTCCTGCAGAAACTGAAGCTCTTGCACGAGCAGTTGTAAAGTATTGGTTGGTGCTACCTTCTGTTAAATTATCAGTGGTCTTTGCACCGAAAGCAGAGTCAAATCTATTTTGAGTATAATATAGATTTGTTCCTTCAGCCAAATTGGTTGTAGATTTAGCAGCAAATGCAGTATCAAATCTTGCTTGTGTATAATATAGATTTGTTCCTTCAGCAATGTCGGTAGTAGTTGCATTTGATGCTGCAGTTACAAGACCTTTACCATTTACTGTTAGTTTGGTAAATGTTCCTACGTTTGAGTTAACTGTCGCAAGAGTTAATGTTGTAGTAGTGCCAGTTGTTCCTGAACCAGAAACATCGCCTGTAAATGTTAAAGCACCTGAAATGGCTGCTGTGCCAGCTAAAGTAACACGACCATATGTATCGATTGTTAATACTGGAACTGCAGTAGAAGAACCATAAGAGCCAGCAGTAACTCCAGAAGCAGCAAGAGAAACTGTTGAAGCAGTAGAACCATTGTAAGCGGAACCAGTTAAACCAGTACCGATTGTTAGGGTTGCTAAATTAGAACCTAGAGCAACACCTGAAATTGTTGAATTTGCTAACTTCGAGTTAGCGATCGCACCTGAAGCGACATTGCTAAAATTAACTTTGGCTAATTCGTGTCCACCTGCAGTAGTTCCATCATGCATGTGTAAAGAATTATTTGTGGTGTTGACTGTTACCTCACCGAGTACACCTGTGAATGTACTATGTTGAGAATGAGTACCACGTCTTAATTGTATTTGAAGTGCCATTCTTTACCTTTAAACTATAGTTCCTGCGTCTACCATTGCAGACATATTTATTGATTCTGTAATCAACCCTGCGTCAACAACAGGAAATCCTCCACCACCAGTAACAGCTGCCCAAGATAAATTAGAACCATCAGTGGTTAAATATTTACCAGCATTACCACTCTGAGAAGGTAATGATGTTCCCTGCGATCCACCAGTTAAAAGGTTGGATCCAACTCCACCAGTTGCAGCAGATAAATCAATAAATGCGCCACGATTTGATCCACCACTTTCAAAAAATCTAATCTTATTTTGAAAGATGTCAATAGTAACGCTTGTGGAAATTGTTGTATTCGTTACTGGTTTGTTTAGGGTAATTTCACCACCCTCATCGCCAGAAGAATAATTACTTACTAAATTTTGTCCAGCTGTAATATTACCTGTAGCAGACAAAGAAGTAAAAGCACCAGTCGATGGTGTTGTAGCACCGATTGATGTATTATTGATAGTGCTATTATTTAATGTTTTATTTGTTAAGGTATCTGTGGCAGATGATGCGCCAAATAATTGAATTACGTTTGACGAATCTTTAAAATACAGTTTCCCATCAGCGTAGTTAAGTGCTAACTCGCCATAATCTAAATCTGCAGATTGTGGGATCTTTCCTAGTACGGAAGACTTTTTTAACTTAACCGTATTGGCCATTATTTACCTTAAAAAAGGACAACTCAATTTTGAAAGAGGGATAAAAATCCCTCTGTTCTTTTGCTATTTAGTATGTTCCACCATCTACGTCGCCGTAGACTAGAGTAGTTCCATTTGATTGTAGAACTTTACCTGAAACGCCAACACTCAACTTACTTAGAGTTGATGCACCAGATGCAACTAACAAGTCACCAGTTGAGTAACTTGATTGTCCAGTACCACCATACCCAGCACCGATTGTAGTACCATTCCAAACACCAGTAGTAATAGTACCTAATGTTGTAATAGAAGATTGACCAACATAAGTTGATGCAATATCAATACTGTCAGCATTGACTGTAATTCTGTTTGCAGTTCCAACTACATCAACAACACCAGAAGTGAATGTTAAACCAGCACCAGCAACAGTAGAAGCAAGAGTTACAGTATCAGCAACGATTGCGATACCTGTTCCAACTTGTACGTCAAACTGATTACCATTCTTGATAAGACCAGCACCAGCTGCAATATTATTGGTGATTGAGAATAAACCGAATGTTAATGGAGATGTTCCAACTGTCAATGTTCCAGTTGAAGTTAATACCCATCCAGTCGCTGCTTGAGTATTACCCTCTTCAACGAAAGTGAATAAACCAGAAGTAACTTCGGCATTAGCGTCTGCATCAGAAGAACGAGTCCACGCACCATTGGCAACAACATAGATACCGTTCTGAGATGCAGTGGTTTGATCTTTAACAAGAACACGATCGCCAGAAACAACAGCAATTCCGTCAATTGTTTGTGTTCCAGAAAGTGTAATGTTGCCAGTAGTAGTAACACGAACTGACTGTTTAACATCAAGACCAGAACGAGCAGCATCAACGTAGTTCTTAGTTGCAGCGTCTTGTGGATTTACTGGATCAGCAAGACCAGTAATCTTTTGTCCACTCATCGCTACATCTGATGAGAATGTTGTAGCTCCAGTAACAGTTAATGTTCCTGCAATCGCAGTATTACCAGAAGTAGCAGCTACTGTAAATTTGTTTACGTTAATCGCTAGATCGCCTGTTAAACCAAGAGTACCAGCGATTTGAGTGTTACCAGAAGTAGCATTAACAGTAAACTTGTTGGTTGCTACATCGAAGTTACCCAATGAAGAAACTGTGCTAGAGAAAGTAGCAGCACCAGTTACTCCAAGAGTTGTAGAGAAAGTACCTGAAGTGGCACTTAATGCAGCGAGAGTTGTAGCTCCAGTTACACCTAAAGTTCCAGCTATTGCAGTATTACCTGAAGTGGCAGCAACAGTAAACTTATTAGTTGCAACAGAGAAGTTTCCTGCAACATCTGCAGTACTTGAGAAAGTCGCTGCTCCAGTTACACCTAAAGTTGAACTTAATGTTGTAGCACCACCAACACCTAAAGTATTGCTGAGGTTAGTTGCTCCAGTTACACCTAAAGTTCCAGCTACAGAAGTATTACCAGACGCTGCAGTGACTGTAAACTTATTTGTATTTACGGCAAAGTCACCAGAAACATCTAATGTTCCAGAGTAAGTTCCGTTTACTGCATTAGTGTTAGCGAATGTAGAAGTTCCAGTAACACCGAATGTTCCACCAACAGTAGCGTTACCTGTTATAGAAGCAGAAGCAAGAGTTGATGCTCCAGCTGCCAAAGCTCCGTTAAGTGTTGTATTACCTGTTACAGTTAAAGTTCCGCCAACAGAAGCATTATTGCTAATAGTTGCTGATGAAAGAGTAGAAGCACCTGCCGATAATGTTCCAGAAATAGAAGTATTACCGTTGGCAGTATCAACTAAGAACTTAGTTGCTGGAGTAGCAGCACCATCAGTGATGCGGAAATATTCAGTTGCTGGTGTTGTAGAACCAGATAATGTTAATCCTTGATTAAACTGAACGCTACCGATGTTTAAGTCAGTACCAGCGATACTTAAGTTACCACCAACATATAAGTTTCCAGCGATACCAACACCACCAGCAACAGTTAATGCGCCAGATGTTGTGCTAGTAGAAGCAGTAGTTGCGTCAATTTGAACAGTAGCAATCTGAGAACCGATTCTGAATAAACTTGTGCTTAAAGAAGCAGCTAAGTTACCATCAGTATAGAATCTTAATGTATCATCAGAAGCACCTGGAGTTGCTTCTGCAGTAATGTATGTTAAGCCATCAACAGAACGGACACCACCTAGTGATGACCAGTTGGAACCTGAATAACCTTCGAAAGAAGTAGTATCAGTATTGAAACGAATTGCGCCAGCATAAGCAGGAGTAGTTCTTTGTGCTGTAGTACCAGCAGGAATCATCATCTGGTTTGTACCAGCGATTCTTACAATTGCTGTAGAAGAATTAGGAGCGATTGTAATATCGCCACTTACTGCGCTAATTGTATTTGGTGCTACATCACCGAAAGCTAAACCACCAACTAAGAACTTGTCAATCTTACCTGAGTTATCAAGGATAACTGCTTTACCACTTAAAGTAGACCAAGATCCTGCAGTTCCAGATAATAAGTCAGTGTAGAATTTACCACCGATAATTTGCTGCGGTGCGCCACCCGATACTTCAGTACCGAAACCAATGTATAATTTACCTGAGCCAGATGAGTAGGCTAACTCACCATCTCCCAATATCGCTGGAGCGGAACTTCCGCTCGAACGCTTAATTCTGATTATTGATGCCATCTGTTATTCTCCATTTTAATAATACCCACCTTCCATGTTTTGCGCATCTAAGGTGGTTGAGGCGGTCCATTTTTGTGTTGTTTCTCTGTAAATCAATATTGACCCAGTTACTTTACCATTTGTGGTAACATCAACGTCTGCAATATTAGACATTGATTCTACTACAGCTGGGTTAGCCAAATTGGTATTGGAAAGAACGATCGTGCCTTCTGATACTGCAACTTGTAACGCTTCATCAGGCTGAACTATTGCTACTGTGTCTGCCATGTTTATCTCGTTATTTCTGGGGTTACTGTTACGATTCCTTCTATGACCCTTGTTTTAGTTCCTGATGGTGATGTTATCTCTACGTCATATAGCCATCTTCCAGCTGGTATAGCAGAAGATTGGGTATTGTTTAACTGGAGACGAACCTTGCCTTGCGCAGCGTCATAAAGAGATGTTGTGAAGTTATATACAGTGGAAGATGAGTAAGATTTTCTCATCTGAGACGCCACGCTATACCCAGTCAGATTCAATGGTTGTCCGTTAGTAGCAGCCACAGTAATAATTGTACTGTAGTCAGCTCCAGCGTCTACAAAAAGGTTGCTAACAGTTGCCATCCTTGGGATCCTAAATTGCTTTTCTTCAATTATTTATCATATTTAGAAACGCTAAATACAGTTGTATAAATACTTTTTTGCTGCGAAGCGATAATTTTTAACTCATGGAGATAACATGGAAACTACTCAAAACACCCCAGAAGTCAATAAACTTGTAACAGAATCTTTCGCAAAAGAACTGTTCCCAACACAATTCCGCAGTTTTGATATTAACCCAGAAATGATGGATGGGTTAACCTTTAGCGATCAAGATTTTATTGACTTGGTGAATTCATGTTCTACGAACGTAACTACTGAATTGATGTTTACAGAAGATAACAAATATGTAGAAAAACTGAAAGAAATCGTTTACACTATTTGCCAAGATCTTCCAGAATTTAATAATGAGATGCAATATACACCTGTTATTATTGGATCTAATGCTCTGTTCCAACAAAAACTAGAACACATTCCATTACATGCATATGAGCATGTTCCACTAGTATTCACGTTTGTTCTTCATACAGGAGATTACACACCTCCAACATATTTTGCAGATCCACGTGGTGGCGTAACTACAACACGTCAGCTAGTTGCTCAGAATTTAGTTTCAACTTCTTTCCAAATCAAAGGTAGATTTGGTGAGGTTTTTGTAACTCCTGGACATTTGATGCGCTACACAGAAACTAATTTAGACACTCAAGCCTATGTGACTTTAAATATTAAAATTGGGTTTGGGCGTTAATTCTATTTCGGTTAACAAAAGATGTCGGTGGCAATTTAAAGACACTGTAATCTTCTAATAAAAGCAACCAAGTCGGATCGGGGTTTCCTAAATTGGAAACCCCTTTTGGTTTGCGCCAAGCATAATAGCTATCTCCACTCCACTCTTCAATTAACTCTCTCATAACCCAACGATGTGTTAATGGGTTTCCAACTTCTTTAGTGAATGGTTCTTTTGTAGTAATCACATAACGCTGAAAGTCATCAGTGTTAAAAAAGTGATATTGATTATCTTGCTGACTAGTGCTAACACGTGTTGCAAATTCAGCAGTATACCAGTCTAAGTTGAAAATAAACCACCAACGCAAATCCCTTAAAGTTTCAATCTTCTTTGGACTTGCTTTAATGCATGGTAGCATAAACTCATGCAATTCTGGATCAATGTATTTTGTATAATCGTCCAGTGGATCTGGTCCGTTAAACTGATGGTGAAAGAATGATATGTTGGTTTTTACTGAAGGATTAACTGAAAAATTATCAGTTGGTCCAAATAATTGATTACCAAAAAATCCAGTAACAAATATCTCATCTTCTGAACAGTCATCAAAATCTCTACTTGATGAAACTTTAATTTTTACTTTCACACCTTTGGGGATAATTCTTTTCTCCAAGAAGTCACCAGATTCAAGTATCGAAGTATATGTTCCATAAACAGTAATTTGAATTGGATCATTGGCAAAATGCAATAACGCACATAACACCAAAGTGCTATCAATTCCTCCGCTCCAGACTACGTTTATACGTTTGCCCATAGCCAAGAGTTCTTTACATCTTTCCTCTACGCATTGCGCAAAAGATTTATTAAACCCATCTACGTTTGGTATTTGTAACAGTCCAGGTTTAATATTTAAATAATGTGGGATAGATCCTGTTCTATCATAAACATTGTTTAGATTCATTTTATGTTTATCATAAAAATAAAATAAATCTCTATCTAAAAGATGCTCGCCCAAAATGCTAGGTTGTTGGTCAACAACTTGCTTAACAAATCCGACATTGTAAAATAAAATTTGCTTCATATAATCCCCAAATGAAAAAGGGGATGCCTAAACATCCCCTTACATAATGTATTTAGACAGTATTACTGTAGCTTAATTTTTTCTACTAGACCTGGAGTGAAGTAGTCAGCGTACATGTCATATACTTTAGAAGTAAC
>Ga0214921_10003327_pt1 | contig 24758 bp, 21 predicted proteins | sample LL1505_MetaG_FD_177992 | JGI IMG/M metagenome (GOLD analysis project Ga0214921, IMG submission 177992) | Freshwater microbial communities from Lake Lanier, Atlanta, Georgia, United States - LL-1505 | ecosystem: Environmental > Aquatic > Freshwater > Lake | place: USA: Georgia | collected...
CAATGGCAACCGTACCGGCGATCTGAAGCCCCAACAAGTGCTCGACCGTATGAAAGAGACGTGCGGCGGAGGTTCTACGACCTCGGAGTTCTGGAGCGTCGCCGTCAAGCCTGACGAGGCGGATCTCAGTGGCGCACTACTTTCGCCCGTCACGTAGCTCCCTTGCCCTCTAAGCATAGAACACAATCACCCAATACGCGACTCCGTAGGCGACTAAAATTGTTCCGAGCGATACGATGATTTTTTCTTTCGTGCCGCCTATCTGTGCTTCAAACATTTTTGTAATAAGTAATAATGCCGTAATGAGCGCCGCTCCGTAAGATATCCAGAACGCAAGTAAAACCTTATCATCCTGCGTACGAACCGCCGGCGCTCCTCCTACACCGCTCTGCGGATCATTATCGACAAATCGCCGACGATTCGCCCGTTCCTTCCGTTCCAGCTGTTCGCTCTCGGTGATCAACTGGTCCAATTCTTGCCGTAAGGATTGATTGTATTCATCAAGCGGTTCCGTAGCAACGGCAATCTGCCGTACGATAGCTATTTGACGATTGAATTCTTTATATGCGTTTTCTATTTCACGGGCTTTTTGATTCACATAGTTTTCACTATCAACCATAGCTTCGCGCGTTCTCCGGGCCTGCGCTCCTTGCGGATCGCAATTATCGACGTCGTTCTGTTTATTGTTGAGGTCGTTTCGGATTTGATTGAGTTCGACTTTGCGAACCGCGCACTGTTGCTCCGTATTGAGTGGTGGAGGTGGCGGAGGAGCCGGTGGTTGCGCCTTATTCGCGGCGTTACGAATCATATCGGCGATAGCCTGACCATTATTGGATGATGCGTTCCCCATAACTCCTTACAGTAGGAGTAGAAAGGAATGTTTTATTTTTTTGAAACCCTTAGAGACTTTGCTCAGGCATTGCGGACAGGCATTTTCATCAGACACTTTTTTATCTGATGAAAATACGTCATACGGTCTATTTAAATACGATCGCACAATAAACTGGCGGTACCCGGCGCCGGATCTTTACCCGTCGTCTGGTAATTCTGCATTTCCTTCGTCAAGTTATTCTGCCAGTTACTGAATTTGCTTGCTTCCTGGTTCGCGCACTTACGGATGCCCTCGGGAATGACGGACTCTAGGCTCGTCACGAGATTGCCCGCAGGGTCGCAACGAGGAGGAGGTGTAGGAGGGGCCGCCTTCGGGAAGTAGCGGCGATTCCAGAGACGAGTGTCGCGGATGCGATTCGTGTAGTAATAACGGTAAATACCGAGAACCACTACGATAGTGACGAGCAGTGTCGTAAGCAGTCCCGCCATCGCGTTCGTAAGCGTACCGTTCTTCTGTAAATATATGACGACGGCCATACATAACGCAGACATGAAGAAGACCTGTAGGAAAAACAGGGTTTCTAATTTGTTGTAATTGGACCAATCGTTAATCTCAAACTGACGCTTACTGAGCGTTTTGTCGTGTAAAACGTTTTGTAGTAAATTGTTATTATCCGCCTGTATTTTATCGAGTAGCCGGTCAACATCGCCGGAACGCTCCTTGTAAAAGTTCGCGTTATGATCCATATCCATATAGCGACCAAGATCGATATGTGCTTTCTGGAATGCCGTTCGCTTCCGATTATACACTTCACCCGTCATCTGGTCGATTCGTGTATTCACATACTGGCTGTACTGACCAGGGTTTTGTTGAATTTCCTTCGAGAACTGCATACGTTCCAAATCCTGTAACGCAGATGCGTAGTCGGCACTTTGTGACTGACCCATTTTCCCTATCTACCGTCAGTGGTTAAAATTAATTACTTGAATCCATGAGTCCGGGCAATTTAATTACGGTAAACGTAAAAAATTGTCGCGAGCGCTATGACGTTGAGCGAAGCCCATAGCGCAATCTGGTTTGTAGTGTAATTGTTCTTTTCGGCGGTGTAACGAACCATTTCCCGCTGCGTCACAATCATCGCATTATCGCGCTTCAGTAAGTTGTACATATTTTGCGCTTTCTTAAGTTTATCCAGAATGCTCTGATTGTATTCGTTAATCTTATCTTTATTCTCGTTCGTCACGGGGGCGCGCGCCTGCGCTAAGTAATTCATAACCTCTAATACCGAATTGACGCGGACGTTCAGAAGTTTCGTATTGTTCAACATCGCGCGTGCCGCATTATTATCACCGCCCTCGCGACTTGTCGCCTTCTGTAGAAAAATCTTTAGGGCGTAGCGATACCGTTGCTCGTAGTAGCAATACTCTTCACGCAGACCGTTGAATAATTCCGTATCCTGTGCTAGTAATTTACTCATATCCGTTTCGCTTTTTCCGGCAACTAGTATCGTAGGACGCGGCTTCAGCACACCGGAACCTTGAAGATTCTGTACATGCGACTGGAGTTGTGCAACCGGAACACGACCCGTTGATTCATCGGGAACCAAAATATCGCTCGCTACACCATTGCGGTACATTGTCATCAGATCCGTATCATTAATATAATCGGGAGGTTCGGGACAAACGTCTCCCAACGGCGATTTCGGAATATTGGTCACGTAATTGTTGTTGGCCATTCGCACCTCTCTGACAAAACGTTATTTATTTTCTTCGGAGTCAAAAAACTATTTTCTAATACGAACTCCGCCAAAGAGATTTCGTGCCGAGTATTGTGATGCCGGGGCGGAGTAAAATTCACGAATTACAAATACAAGGCTTACAATCGCAATCAAGGCAAACATCACCGACGCGATAATGAGTCCCATTTGCGACTGATCCGCGAGAGGTCGCCATAAGCCGAGATACGATGTATGGTAGTTACTGCCGTATTTAATTTTCAATTCCGCCGCCTGTTCTTTCCGTAACGCATTCAACTCGCGTGCTTTTTCAACCTCCTGTTTCAATCGTTGCGTCTCCTGTTTTTTCGTATTGATATCTTGCCGAATGTTCGTTTTTGAATTCACCAAAGATGTTATCGCTGTAGCAATATCATTCGTTCGCTGTTGTAGCGTATGGACCGATTGTTCAATAATTTGCTTCGCTCGATTGACCTGATCGACTGCTCCAGGTAAATTCAATACTGCGGCAGGAGTACGATCGCGTACAGCTGAAAAATTTTGGTACGCATTACTGTATGCGGTATTTACATCACTTCTATACCTTTGTTCAATATCAGCGTTCCACATTCTACATTGGTTATCTAAATTGTACAAACCCTGTATGTAGTGTATTCACCCGCTGTTTCCGACGGCCGCCGAATCTCCACAACATCTCCAGGTACCAGACCAAGTACGCGCGCCTGCATATCAATATGATACTTGATTTGCGGAAATTCACTTTTCGACTTCATATGAAGACTCGCAACAACGGCGGAGATTTCGGCCGGAGCCAATTTACGATGCGGAGGTACAAAGATATGTTTCGCCGGATTGCTAATTAGATTCTTGAGTTGGAAGAATGATACACGCGCTTTGTAAAGATTCCACTGTTTCGCGGCCTGGAGATCAAATGCGGGATGGTAAGGCTCACTCAAGAGAATAATAAACTCGTCTCGCGCAGACGTATAATTCTTCGGATGATTCATAAATAGATCAGTTAGTATAGAATCAAGCCGGAGACGACGCGATCCCTCTACCCAGTACATAACCGTCATCCGCGTACCGTTTTCATGCTCGGCCTGAATTTCCAACAGGTTTGTATCTGTCGTTGCGAACTTTTGGAGCGCTTCGGCCGACGTACCTTTGTAAGCATCCACATTATATCCACGATTCTCTAGAATCTCTAGAATCGTAGGTCGGCTACGTATAACGAGTTCAAGTGCGTCGGCTTCCATATCTACTATTAGTTGGAAAGAACTGTTTATATCCTGAATCAATTTTTAGGACGTTTATGCCTTCTTCGTATATCCCATAGTGATACCGCCCTCCGTTCGATTGCCGATACGTCTCCATAGTCGGAAACCGTTTCGCTCGTACAGGCGTTGCGCATCCGGATTGGAATAAGCAACATTTAACCAGATATGTTGGAAATTCAGAGAAAGAATATGTTTCAAGAGCGCCGAACCTAGACCTTTTCCTTGATAATCTTCGCGGATTCCTAGAAACGCGATTTCCATTCCCTTCGGAAGACCACGCTGAGCGGCTCGGAACGTGAGTAACGCGAATCCGATGACTTCGGAATCTACTTTCAGAACCAGCGAGGTTTTTGCCATGGTATGCTGACTCGTCGCAAACTGGGACTTGACATCGGCGTGAAAGGTTGAACTGCCGATAGCCTTGACGGCGCGCCGGTATTTCTCAGAATAGGGATGTATAGAATACATTCTTATGGTGAAATAAGACAGCGCAAATTCGCTTCAATTTTTCATTTATTTCGGTAAAGGCGCGGATACCGTCACTGTTTTGTATTCTGGTTCTGGTTGTGCGACTGGTGCGACTGGTGCGACTGCTGTAGGTGCGACTGGTGCGACTGGTGCGACTGCTGCGACTGCTGCGACTGGTGCGACTTCTACAGATGCGACTGGTACGACCGGATTCGCTGGAGCGCCTAGAATATTTGGAAGGACATCTGACGCATTGACTTCCGATATTTCGAGTATAGGGGGGTTGGACGACGTGTTCGCCACAGAAGGAGCAGGAGCAGGAGCAGCAGGCGCAGAAAAAGCAATCGCAGGCGCAGAAAAAGCAATCGCAGGCGCAAGAGGAGCAGGCGCAGAAGGAGCAGAAAAAGCAATCGCAGGCGCAGGCGCAGGAGGCGCAACAACCGTTACATTCACGGTTGGAGGTACTTGTGCGTCTGAGGCTGCGGCTGCGACTGCCTTCGCCTGCGCCTCCGTCGTCAGCAACGCGTCGGCTGCTACTGCGCTCGGTCCGCGTTCTTCATCGCGAACGCGCATCAAAATCTTACCTAGTTTATTCTGACCTAATTTCTTACGACCGATTCCCCAATAATTGTCCTGCGGACTCGCTTCACGTAAAAATGCATTACCCGTATCCATTAATTTCTTACGCAGCGTTGGATGACGCTCACTAAACTTTTCTTTGATCGCGCGATACATTACCTCGTCACGATACGTATTCCAGTCGGCGCGCATCGGTACTTCGGTCGTCTTACCAAGACGTTTCGCCTGCGCAGGCGTTTTCGCTACGCGAATAGTCTCTTGGTGCTCTGGATGTTCAGGAAACTTCATCGCCTGGAAATAATGCTCCACCGTCGGCCACGTCTTGCCGTCCAGCACTAATTTTACCGGATGATACGTACTGAATTCTTTGTATTGCGGGATTTTGTTGGTAAAATCAATAACCACTGCTCCCGCGGGAATGACGGCTCCTTCTACCGAATCGTTATGCGACGGACCGCCCTCGTCCTCCGCGTCCGCCGCCGCCTCTTCAGCACCAATATCCGCAGATGGCGGAATTTCGGCGACCGGTGCTGCCAACGCATCGATACGTCCTTGAGCCGATTCAGCTGCTTCTGCTGCTTCTGCTAATTCCTTGATTGCCAACACATCCGATACATTCCATTCGTTCGGTTCCTGGAATTGGCGCGCTCCTTGTTCGGTCAAGATTCGGAATCCCGCATTCATATAAAACGTCAATTCCTGATCGAGCAATTTAAGCGCGTACGGCATTTCTACACGACTGAACGTAGTACGCGACTTCTTCACGGGAAGAACTAAACCCATCGTTTCCGTCGTGGAACCTTGGAAGCTTACCGGTCCGTCACACAATGAACATACGAACAATCGATTGGACTCGTTGTAAATCGGAATTGTACCGCATCCGTTACAAATCCAGAACGACGTTCCATCCGACCGTTTCATCATAGATTCTTGTAGGAAACTCGATACACCGTGCGCAAGTAAAGAGTCGCGTTCCATTTCACCTATACGCATACCACCCTCATTACCACGACCGCCCGTCGGCTGATGCGTACGAATTTCTTTACGACCCGTGGGACGCGCATTGAGTTTATCTTGAACAAGATGCTTGATACGCATAAAATAGAGCGGACCCATAAATACCGAAGACGAGAACATCTTTCCCGTGATTCCGCTATACACAATCTCTTCGCCCTCGCGCTGGATTCCGATGGACTCGAGCGCTTCCGCAATCGCATTGAACGACTGCTGGTCGTTCATAAACGGTGTAGCGTTCATCTTCGCGCCGATGACGGCTCCTAATTTACCAAATACCTGTTCCAAAAGTTGCGCGATCGTCATACGGCTCGGAATACAGTGCGGATTGACCATAACATCCGGTACTAATCCATCGGCAGTACGAGGCATATCCTGCGCATCCAACAGCATTCCCATAGTTCCTTTTTGGCCGTGCCGGCTGGAAAACTTATCGCCGAGTTCCGGTACGCGCTCCTCCAAAATACGTACGCGGACTAGACGCATTCCGTTCGCCTGATGAAGTACGACAACCTTATCGACACGACCCTGCGTAAATACCGTCGGAGTCAGTGAGGCGTCCGAAATCTTGCCTGTCACGACATCGCGTAAATAACGGCCTACAAGTACCGTCTTTTCGTGAATCGCCACACCTTCGCGGATAATTCCGTTCTCGTCCAATTGACTGTAATCGTTGCCTGGACGTAAATCGGACCAGGAAAGCACCGTTCGCGGATTACCGATTTGGTAGACGGCTTTCGTAATCGGATCCTCCTCTTCCACCGTCGTGTAGGAACGGAGAGCGAGCGAGCGGAATAGACCGCGTTCAATGCTACTACGATTGAATAAAATACCGTCATCCTGGTTGTATCCATTGAACGAATTGATACAGAAAATGATATTCGCACCGTAGGGCATCGCGCCACCACCGACCGCATCATACACCATAGTTCGGCACAGCGGTCCTTCGCCGTAGCAGAGCATACTTCCGTACGTATCAAAGCGGTTTTCGTAATTCGTAGCGTAATATCCAATACCCTGTTTGGACTGCGAGCAACTCAGTTGGTTACGAGGAGATTGATTGTGATTGCTGAAGGGAATCATCGATGCGAGCAAGCCCATCAAAGTACTGGGATGAATTTCCGCGTGCGTATGTTCTGGCGTGAGATCCTTTGCCGATCCCCACCAACTAATATACGCTTCGTTACCCTCGTACGGATCAACATATTCTATAGCTCCAACATTCGGAGCCAGTAATTCTTCGTACTCTGTGAGCGTCGCATTCGGCTCGGCCTCAAGAGGATCTACGAAATCGGCGCTCGTAATTCCCTTTTCCGCCGTCAGAGGCAGCGTACCGCAGACTAAATCTCGCCACGACGGAATATCTTGAGTGCTACGCATCACCGCCGGCCATTTCTCGATGCCGTGTCCGCTTTGGAGATGCCACAGCGGACGTAACGGACGACCGTCATCCACAAATACTCGTAAAATATTATCGCTCGTATTGAAACTCACGGAAGTCGTCGGCGGAATACACGCCGTCCATTTCATCAATTTCAGTACGCGCGTCAGTACATCGGGTCGCTCCGTGAATCCGATGGTACCGCCGTTGATTTGTACCGAAGTCGCCGTCGCCGCTAGGATACTCGGCGCGCTCGAAATCTCGATGACTCCGCCCTTCTCCAATAACCACTTCATGAGTGGCTCAAACGGCGTACTGATAGAACACGCCGTCAGAATACTCAGATTCTTCGTAGCGCCGATATGTCCGCCCGTCGGCGTTTCGCTCGTACAAAAATATCCGACTTGACTCGGATTGAGATGGCGCGGTCCCGTCAGTTTCGTCGATGTATCAAAGTCGCTGACTACACGACGCGTATGAGACATTGCGTCCATGTAGGAAATACGGGCAAGTGGTTGAATCACACCGGTCTTCATATTGTATTCATTCGTTCCCCATTTTCCGCGGAATCCCCGCATCAGCGAATCGTTCAGTTCCTTCGGCGATAAAATAGTACTAATATTGCCGGCTCCGAAAATCGTCAAGAAATTCTCGTCTTGGTACAGCGATTTATTGTAATTATACTGTTTATCAACCGAGAGACGTACCGCTTTTTTCCAGAGTTTCCACGATTCGGAAAACAATCCGCGGATAAGCGTACCAGTCGGAAGCATACGCTGATTACGAATATCGTCGCGATTTGTGGATGGCTCGAGACCCATTTCGACGCGAATCATTTTCCGTACAATCTCGGCGAGATACTGAGCACGTGCGAGCGGACGATCCGGTACGTGGCAGAATAAATGAGTATGTAGGATATCCAGAACATTTGCGACGATAAATCCCTTCGTGAGAGTACGAATAAACTCAATCGCATGGACCGTCGATGTGATGGGCCACGCGTCTTGGATAGACGAAATGAGCGTAGATTCCATCGTTTTCGTCAGCGCCGCCGTAGTATCCGGTAAAATCATACGTATAATTTCCTCGTCCGATTCTACGCCGAGCGCGCGGAAGAGCGCAAACAATGGAATCGCGCCTTTCACGAGCGGAATACTGATACGGATAACTCCGTCGTCGTTATTCCTCGTTTGGTGTAGCCGATACAATGCGACTCGCCGCGTTTGTTTCGTGATAGGATGTTGGCAAATCACCGATGCGTATGTCTGGATTTTTAAATCGTTTTTCGGCTTCTTCGCGACGTAAAGTGAATTGAAGGCCTGCTCTTGGCGCGTAATCAATACTTTTTCGGAACCGTCGATAATGAAGTAACCGCCCTGGTCATTCCGACATTCGCCCATTTCGTAGAGGAGTGATGCGCTCGCTCCGTGCGTTGCGCATAATCTCGAACGTAACAGAATCGGAATCTTGAATAACGGAAAGCGCGGAAACGATATATCGCGTGTTACGCTGTTCCACTCGGCCGCGGCACCTACGTTCGGTGTGGTATATGTGACGCGAACGAGAATATCGGCCTGGAAGGTTGCGGCGTAGGTCAAATCACGCAGACGCGCTTCGTTCGGAAGCATACGTCGAACTGTTCGTCCGTTATCTAATGTAATAATCGGCGCACCGACATCAATCGCTAATTCCTCCGCCTTCTCGGCGGTTCCGCCGACGAAGATTTCCGTTTTGTATTTGTAAATTCCTGCCTTCGCATCCAAGGGTTCCTTCAGAATCGTAATCGGATTTTCGGAGAAAATAATATCCGGTAACTCGCGGAAGATAAAGGACTCGTAAGAATCCATGTGATGCTGGGTCAAGAAGGTATTCGGGAAACTTGTGAAATACTGACGTAAAATCTCTGGCGCGCGATCGGCGAGAGAGGGAACTACGCCCTCCTGGGTTGGTTGGCATATTCCTGCCATTTCTGTGATTGCTTCCGCCATACTTCTCTGATTGAGGGTATATACCTTTAAGATTTAGACTCCGCATTTGGATCCTTGGCGTACTATAAGGATAAAAATGTACTATGATAGAACGTTTTTATCGAATGTATATAGGGTGCTTAGTGCGATGTCTGCCACGGCGCCGGTTTGACAAGTGTCGTTAAATCAGCGCCAATCGGAGTCACTAGACCGGGATCTACTAAACGCTCCGTGCCCAGTGTCCTGTAATTCCACGCCTGTACTACGGAGCTTCCACTCGGCTCCTGTGGCGACGCATTCCAGGTCGAGCCTACCGTTTGGAGAATGCCACTCGGTACCGTAGCGAGATACGGACGGCTCATAAGCGTTTCCAGCATATTGCCACCGCGCATCAGCTTACGGCTGCTTTTACGGGTATTTTTACGATTCTTTTTCTGCTTCTTGTACGTATTACGATTCTTACGATTCACTCTGCGGCTACGACGACCACCAACCTTATTACTACCCATATCGGCAGGTACTTGCCGGCTGGAATCTATGCCGCAACTTTTCGTGAGCGAATCCTGAAAATAGACATCTAGATCGCGAATCGTCGCCGGATCTGTATCTGCTTCTACCGGAAAATTTCCGTATGCCTGTACATTCGCGCCCGGGACTATTTGGTAATTCAACGGTGCCGGATGTAGATTCGAACCACCTCGCATAGATCGCGACTTTGAACGCATTTCCCTATAATACCGCGCGAAACTCTTTGCGGAAGACGCATCTAAATTCATAGAAAAAATGCGTTTCCACGCTTTCTGTAAAGCCGTTTCGGGGTCTTTCGCTTGACTCGCTTTCCGAGCAGATGTATCAAATTCTTTGAGTTGCGATTGAATATGAGCAATAGACGGCATTCTATATCACAGTCTCTTGATATGGAATGATATTATTACAGGTTTAATCGAGAGAGATGCGTCCGCGACGTACTAACTCATGTATCCGGGACATCGCATTCTTTACAATAGAGTCCATACCGCCACCGATAGCAGGAACGCCCATCGCTGGCAGAGCGGCAGTCGCGACCGAACCGCCCGACTGATTCATTGCATAGAATCCGTACGCGCCGAGTAAAATACCGCCAATCATGACGTACGACGCATACTTCCGAAGATTGTACTGCCACGTCGCCTGCTCATATTCCATCCGGCCGAATTCCGCACGATGTACGTAAAACGTCGCGAGTAACGCAACAACTCCTCCGCCAATCAGAATCGCCGGAGCAATGCTCGGTAATATAAAATAGGCAATTGCGACTCCGACGAGTAATGCTACTAAACTTGGTATGAGTAACTGCATTCTACAGTAGTGTGCTAAATCTTTTCAATCAAATCAACATGGGTCAGTAGGGTTTTCCGACAGCAATATCGACTCAATTGGAGTTCCTTGAAGACTTTGGATTCGGGAGTTTCAGGAATCGCTTTGCCCGCAAAACACGTCGGCTCCGCATATCCAGGGCCTTTGAGTTCGCGTAGCCGTCGCTGATAATAATCCCACTTATCCGCCATCAGTTTTCCACAATTCATACAGCGAACAGGGATAATCATTGTCTATTAGGTCCCGGGTATATTCGATGTTACTATCAATTTTGTCGCGCATTGCGTTTAAACGACCGATTCCTTGTCCCGTCATTTCGTAGAAACCCTATGACCTCTACGTTCGCCCGTGGCAATGTTGGCAATCCGCTACGCACAGAGTTTGCCCGGTTAGAGACTCGTATCAAGGAGTTAGAGGCGAAACTCGTCAAAATCACTACAATCGCCGGCACTCCGGGACCGAAGGGTGATAAGGGCGATGCCGGCGCAAAGGGCGATAAAGGAGACAAAGGAGATAAGGGCGATGCTGGCGCGAAAGGCGATCGCGGTGAGCGCGGCGAACGCGGAGAACGTGGAGATACCGGTGACCAAGGCGATCAAGGCGAGCGCGGAGATAAGGGGGATCGCGGCGAGCCTGGTCCGCGTGGTCCTCCTGGTCCGCAGGGTCAGCAAGGACCGCAAGGACCCGCCGGCTCCTCGGCATAATTGACCATCAATCGTTTGCCTTCCGTTGTCCCAATCCAACCCTGAATTTCCAACACTCCTTTATGATGTTTTATATGACACGCGTCGCATAACACCGCCAAGTTTTCCTTGACGTTTTTATGTTTGCCAGGACCGATTTTTCCTTCCGCGTCCGCGAGCCATTGCGGAATAATATGGTGCGTCTCCAACGCGTCTCGCGATCCGCAAATCGCACACTGCGATACAATAACTTCGGGATTATACGCACTTACGCGCGCTTTTCCATCGTCACTATAGTATTTACGACGGAAATCAAACGCAATCTTCAAAAATGCGCTATCCATATCGAGTCCCCTACAGACTTCGAGTCCGTACATAGGCGAACCGCATCCCGCCTGTAGTTTTCTATCGTAAATTAATACAGAACGCTCAGGATCGGATTTTACGGTGAGATGATAATTTTTCACAGAATTATTTTTCGCAAGTTCAGGAATCTCGGCCAGCTCATGGAGATGGGTCGCGAAGAAAAAATGGGTTTTTCGTTCGAGTAACGTTTGGACTCCCGCGGCGACAATGGAGGTCGCTGACGCCGTTTCCGTTCCTGCGCATAACTCGTCACCGATGACGAGAGACCGCGGCCCCGCGTGCCGTAGAATACTCCGAAATTCTGTCATCTCCACAACGAATGAACTCATTCCCGCCCATAGATTATCATTTCCTAAAATACGGGTAAAAAGCCCCGTGTACGGAATGAGGGTCATGGCACTCGCGGGAACCGGTATGCCGCATTGGGCCATGAGCACGGAGAGACCCAGGGCTTTTCCAAGACTCGATTTACCCGCGGCATTCACTCCGTACAAAAGAATACCACACGGAGCCGATGCCACCTCGGCGCTTTCAGCAAACGCACCAAGAGCAAGATTGTGGGAAATGTAGGGAACTTCCGACAATCGCTCAATAATCGGATGACGAAGACCGTCAATATGAAGTCCCGCAACCTTCTCATCCGTAGAAGAAACGTAGGTCGGTCGCACGTATCCATAGTCTTCCGCAACCATTGCGAGCGTACAATCGGCATCCAGTCCTCCCAGAAATTCAACAACCTCTTCGCATTGCGTGGCGGACTCGTTCCATTGTATCCAACTTTCTCGCCATCGTTCGGCGACACTCTGCTTCCACTCGGCGCGTAGAGTCACCGCGGCGGTATTGAGAGTTTTTAGTTGTGGACAATCCAAGGTAATTTTCGTGGAGGATCCGTGCTTCACCACACTCACATCCATTTTATAACGAGATTTCGCAATCGCAACAATGGATGCTCCACGCCGCGCTGTCGTTGTGAACGTAAATGGAGCATCGTCGGCAAGCGTCCATTCAATCGCTTCCTTCTCTTCTAAAATTCCGTCCCACATCGTACGGAGTGCCAAGGCTTCCGTTTGTAAGCTACACCATCTATCTTCTAATGTGTCCAAATCGGCATATATTCCGCGTCGCCACGGATGGAAGGAACCAACGGCGATAGAATCCGAAACTTGCTTCGCACTTTTCTGAATCCGTTCCACATCCCAGGTATTCAATAATTCGTGAATATGCGGAAGCAATTCTGTCGCATCATACATCGTATTGGTGGTCATTGTAATGAGTTGTCTCGCCTTCTCATACGTGCCCAGCAATTGTAGCAATTCGTGAGTCGTTCCGCTGCCGAGCTGAAAGCGCCGAAACAGTCGGTGAAGATCGTAGGCTCCGCGGAGTACGGCCTGAATCGGCGCGCGTACATCCTTATTCCGCAATCCCTGAATCCGTTCCTGTAAAAACTCTAAATGTTCAATATCGGTGCTAGGTTTCAAACATCGTTCTCGAAGTGCTCGACGACCCATCGCCGTCTGCGCACGTTGTAACCAGTGGAGTAGAGATTCGTGATCTTTTCCTTGGTTCGCAGGAAGCATGGCGAGTTGTTCCAACGCCGCGTTACCCAGAAGTAAATGTTCTTCTGCCGACCAGAGATGGTGGCTCCGAAGCCCCGTGAGAAAGGAAGGATTATGGTCCTGGAGAAATCGCAGTAAATGAAACAGACTTCGACGCACGAGTGGCGTTCGTTCCACATCTAAATATTCTCCAATGGAGAGCGCGGAGGTATGTTTGAATACTTCGGAAAAAAAGGCGCATCGGATACGGTCGGCCGCTACCGCGCCTTCCTCGGCCGGATTCAGCGTCTGAATATGAACGGGCGGTTTGCTCGGAAACAGGGAGGAAATATCCGTCGGCTTGGGCGGCGGAAGCGCAGAGCACCAAGAAAAAGTTATTTCGGCCGGCGGATGGAGAGACCAGAAAGGCTGTAGGGAATCCAGAACCGGCTTATGATTGATGAGAACTACATCCGTCTCGGCGCTCTGCGACCGTCCCGTACTCACATCGAACGCCGTCGTTGCGATATACCAATGCGTCTGTTTCGTCGTTGTATGTATCCACGGCTCAACATATATTCCCAACATACACTGTTCCTCTCCACGAACGGAACGTCCGCCTGTAGCATCATAAAATGTTCCAGGACTGACAATTTCTTCCAATCGTCGTCCTACGACCGCTCCCGTCGCATCTTTATCCTGAATATATTTCACGCAATTATAGCCTCCATCCACCAGCATTTTTACAAATTTCATAAACGCAATTTCAGGAAATCCCCAAAAGAGCCGATGTTTGGTCGGATCGCGACTTTCCTTGAATTCGATTGCGCATCCGCACGCCTCGGATAAAATCTGGACATTTGCGCGGGCTTGACCCGTCGCTTTATCCACCGAATCATACATTTCAAAAAATTTACCGACCTGAAGAAGTATCGCAGTTTTTTCGCCATACTTTGCTACATACTCATCGTAGAGTTTGTAGTAAAGTGTTTCGGTCGCCGGAATCGCATCTGTAGCGTCTTTGGTTTTTCTAGGAGGCATCCTATACATAGAGATGCGTTTTTGCTTTATGCCGAAAGCTTGAGTTGAATCTTCACTTCCAACAGCGCATCGAGTGAATGACCACCGGCGTAGGAAATCGCGCTCTGAAGACATTCGGCAATATGCGTCATTTCTTCCAAATAGGTGCGGTCTTTGAGAGGAAGGAGTTTTTTCGTACCCTCGATCCGATTTGTTTTTCCTTGGGCCGCGCTTGCACTTCCCCAGAATTCTTTGAATCGCCGGTCGCCCACGGATACGATCGCTCCAGGGGAATCTACAAGTCCCGAAAACATTCCGCCGACCATGACCATCGTGGCTCCGAGCGCGACGGCCTTGGCTATATCTCCAGGTTCTTTGATTCCGCCGTCAGCGATAATGAGCGCCCGTTTGACCGCCGTAGTCGCGTCATAAATCGCCTTCGCCTGAATTCCGCGACTACCAAATCCCGTGGCGACGTAGGTTGTACAGGCGGAACCAGGACCAATGCCGACTTTAATCGCATCCGCGCCCCAAGATTCTAAATCAATCGTAGCTTCCGCCGTACTTACGTTGCCCGCAATGACGAATGGACGTTTCGGTAATGTTTGTATAAATTTTAGCATCTTTTCCATACGAATGGAGTGGCCGTGGGCTATATCAATGGTTACGTAATCAGGCATAAGATCCGCGTCGCGAAGTTGCTTCAGCAGATCATAGGCCTCTTCTGTTACACCGATTGAAATACTTACGATACTTCCGCGCTCTCGCATGTAATGAGCAAACTTCGGAATATCTATGCCGAACCGATGAAGAATATAGAAATATCCCGCATCCGCGAGTTTGACCGCGATATCCTGATCGATGACGCATTCCATATTCGCGGGCACAACGGGGACTTTGAACCTCCGCGGACCGAACTGAACGGAAGTATCGCATTCCGCCCGCGATTTGACAATACATTTTCTGGGAATCAAATTCATATGCTCAAAATCAAAGGCTGGATTCATACTCTGATTAAAATTCATCTTGGCTGCCTAGGAAATTTAGGATTGTGATACATTCGTTTTTTTCCCGCGTCGACAAACACTCGGACAACGCGCGACGCACTGACCTTCGTTGCGGGTTTTCCGAAACATTGTCCCATTTACTCTGCTGTATGAAGAAGTAAATAATCCTTCAGCATCGACCGCAACATCGGCTCCGGTAGAGACATACTTGTTTTGGGCTTTAGAACCCCCCTTCGAAGCAGGAATTTACGAATCGCGGCTGGCGTCATCGATCCAATTTTTTTTCCTAAATCTTTGCGATGTTTGCGCGTTGCGCTGACCGGTTTCATTTCGATCGAGATGGAACGTTCAGAAAAACGACGTGTTTTCGAACCCCCGTCCACATTTGACTTTGTCGTGTGCGCCGGGGAATAAACAACGAGTTTCGGTTTTTTCACCGTGGAAAGCGCGCGTTTCTTGGGTAAAAATTTGGCTCCGACCGCGGGAGGAGCATTTCGCTTTTCTTTTATTTTTACGGTACCTCCGCCGACTGTGGGCGCAGTGGCCGTAGTGGCCGTAGTGGTCACAGTGGCAGCAGGCGTCACGGGCAGAGGAACATCGGCAGGCGCCATCGAAGAGGAAGATGACACGGGCTCAGGCAAAGGCGCAACGACAGGAACAGGAGCGGAAGATGTTGGAGGCATAGCGTCGCTCGTCTTATCTAGATGCGATCCACCTTCCATTTTTTTATTCCGGCGACGGGTCTTCGCGCCGGGAATTAAAACTTTCGCGTCCAGAGGCTGTAATTGAACCGTAAGTTCTTTAATATCACTCATTTTGAATGCTGAAACTTATCTATAATAGAATACTATAATAGTTTCATATAAAGATAAATGTTTGTACTTTACATAAAGATGGATAAAGTTCTCGCGCTCAAAAATTACGAATCGGTTCGCGCGACCTTAGATACACATCTCCAGGCTCTCGCGGCGATTGTACAAGCCAGTGGAGAACTCTTGGAAGGTAATTCGTTTTATTATCATCAGTCGCTGTTCCGATTTGAGCAGTTATTTACGAAGCAAGTGAATCTATTCTGGTTCGGTTCGCAGGCATCCGCGCGCATTTGCGAAATCGGATTCAATGCGGGACATTCATCTCTGCTCATGCTCCTAGGACGCAATGCGAAACCGGCGATTCTTACAATATTTGATATTGGAGAACATAGCTACACTCGACCGGCGATAGAGTATGTTCGCGCACACAATCCCAATACGACTATGGAATTCATCGAGGGCGATTCGACCCAGACTATGCCCCTCTGGATCCAAGCCCATCCGGAATGTGTAGGTCAATACGATGTCATTCACGTCGACGGAGGACATTCTGAACACTGTATTCGGAATGATATTCAAAACGCCTTCACCTTAGCGAAAATCGGAGCGATTCTTATCATCGACGATATCAGTATTTCCTACATCAATGATTGGGTCAATATATATATCGCGAGCGGATTGTGCGAAGAAGTCGAGGTATTTCCGACCCAAGGCTATCCGCATCGCATTCTTCGAAAGATTCAGAATGGAATGTTGGAAGCATAGATGGTGGCGGTCTAAACCGCGAACAAATTTGAATACAGGTTGCCGCAGATCCATTGATTCAGAAAATGGACGCATCGTGGAAATCGATTCTTGACCTATACTTTTCACAACATGATCATCGCCAGATTATCTATCACCAAATCGCGAGTTTCAACCACTTTATGGATTTCGATGTTGTCGATACAATTCTACGGTCGTGTCCCGTTCGTATCGTAGGTTCGCCGGATTTGACGCTGACGGGAACGACGCGAGCGGCGGCGGGTACAGCGGGTACGGCGATTCGGGTCAGCGTCGAGGACGATATTACGACTCCTTCGGGAACGGCGCCCGCGACGGCTCTTCCTGGCGGAAAGTCGCCCCACGGAGGTCCGCCGCGAGAGATTGAGGTCGTCATCAATTTCAAGAACGTAAGTATTCGTAAGCCGACTATCTTCGAGAACAACGGCGCGCTCACGCCGATGTATCCGAATGACGCACGTCTGCGTAATTTTACCTACGCCGCTCCCGTGTATCTGGATATGGAAGTCACGACGACACTCACGGATCCTGGAAAGGGTTCGAAGGAGACGCGGGTTCGCAATCTCCAACGGGTGCTCGCGGGAAAGATTCCCGTGATGGTCGGATCAAAATATTGTCTGCTTTCGGAAAGTCCAGAGAAGCATCCGCGGGAGTTGGGCGAGTGCTCCGCCGATCCGTTTGGTTACTTTATTGTTCAGGGTGGAGAGCGGATTATTCTCAGCCAAGAGCGTATGGCCGAGAATCGTATGTTCGTATTCCGAAACAATAAGGCGAAGCACAAGGAAGCGGAGATTATTGAGTGTAAATCCATCGGACCCGAGAACGAGGGCGTTCCGAAGAACGTCGCGGTCAAGATTATTTACAATGCAAAGATTGCGACGGGTCCCGAACATATTCGTCTGACGCTACCTCGTATCAAGGCCGAGGTTCCGCTCTTCATTGTCTTTCGTGCGCTGGGAGTCGAGACAGATAAAGATATTATTGAAATGATTATGGGTAGTGCGGAGAGCGACTACAATATGATATTTCAGGAGTGTATTATGGAGGCCGGCGATGTACGAACGACGGAGATGGCGATGGAGTGGCTTCAGAAGCATCTCGGATCGGGCGGAGGTATTCGGGAGCAACTCACGGCATCCACGATGGGAACGATTAAGGCTCCGAAAGAGCGCCAGGTCGGCGAAATTCTCGCCGAGGAACTTCTTCCGCATATTGGCGGTGCGGGTATGACGTACGAGAAGGCGTGCTTTATCGCGGCAATGACTCGTAAGGTTCTTGATGTCTATCACAATAAGATTCCGTATGACGACCGTGACGGATATCCAAATAAGAAGGTCGAACTTCCAGGCAATCTACTGGGCAATCTCTTCCGCTTCTTCTTTGGTACGAAGGTCATCAAGGATATGAAATCGACGATTATGAAGGAGATTCACAACGGCGCGTGGAAAGCCTCAGGGAAATTCGAGAATATTATCAATACGACGAATGTGTATAAAATTCTGAAGACGACTATCGTTGAAGTCGGTATGCGGTCATCGCTAGCGACGGGCAATTTCCAGGCGGGAAAGATGGGAACGAAGACCGGTATTTCGCAGGTTATGAATCGTCTGACCTTTCTGAGCGGTATTAGTCATTTGCGTCGGCTCTCCACGCCGATTGAGAAAACGGGAAAACTAATTCCGCCTCGTAAGCTTCACGGAACTTCGTACGGCTTCATTTGTCCCGCCGAAACGCCAGAGGGTCATTCGGTCGGTGTAGTGAAAAATCTCGCATCAACGGCTTCGGTCACTCTACCCGCATCACCCTTTCCCGTTCTGCGTATTCTGTACGACCAACTCGGAATGAAAAATCTACCGGATAGCAATCTCGCCGAGAAATTCCGAGGATTACGGGTATTTATCAACGGTGCGTGGGTCGGTACGCTGGCCTACGATATTGATATGTACCGGTCGGTGAAAGCGCTGATTCTTGCGAAACGCGCGGGACGTATCAATCCTTTTACCTCGATCGCCTTCAATTCAAGTCGGATGGAAATTTGGATTAATACGGAGGGCGGTAGGCTCGTACGACCGTTGCTGGTCGCCGATACGATGCGCGAAATTCTGACGACAGACTGTGAGCAACCCTGGAAGACGTGCGCGTCCTGGAACGATTTACTTTCGTGGGTATCACCGGCGGGCGGTCGGCTCGTAGAATACGTCGATGCGGGCGAATCGGAGTCGCTCTACATCGCAAAGAACATTGGCGGTTTGGCAGCGGATCATACGCATCTAGAGATTCATCCGTCGGTCATGATCGGTACTATGGCTTCCAACATTCCCTTTCCTGATCACAATCAGTCTCCTCGTAACGCGTACCAAGCGGCGATGGGTAAGCAGGCGATGGGAGTGTATGCGCTCAACTTTACGGAGCGTTTGGATACGATGAGCAATCTACTCTGTTATACGGCGCGTCCGCTCGTCAGTCCGTATATGAGTAAGTATTACAGAGCGCAGGATATGCCATCGGGTAACAATATTATTGTTGCGATTATGACGTACGGTGGCTACAATCAGGAAGATTCGGTGATGGTGAATCGCGCTTCTCTGGATCGCGGTCTCTTCCGTTCTATCTTCTACCGTACGTACAAAGACGAGGAGAAGAAGAATCAGGCGAGTGGCGAGGAGGAGCGTTTCTGTAAGCCGGATCCGGCGCTCACGAAACATATGAAATTAGCGAATTACGAGAAACTCGGAGCCGACGGTATGATTCCTGAAAATACCTATGTCGATAATGACGACGTTCTTATTGGTAAGGTTGTACCGATTCGTCTGCGCGCGGTAGAGGGAGCGATGGCGGCGGGTGTAAGCCATAGTTCGCTCGCGGCGATGTCGGCGGCGCAAGCCGCGGCGGCTGTAGAGGCCGCGGGAGGTAAGCGTTACCGCGATTCGTCGAAGATGCTCCGAAACAATGAGACGGGATTCGTCGATAAGATTTATCGCGGACGCAACGGCGAAGGCTTCTCGTTCGTCAAAATTCGCGTACGCTCTGAGCGCGTACCGACGATTGGTGATAAGTTCTGTTCGCGCCACGGACAGAAGGGTACGGTCGGAATGATTCTGGAACCCGAGGATATGCCTCAGACGGCGAGTGGTATTGTACCGGATATTATCATCAATCCTCACTGTATTCCGAGTCGTATGACGATTGCGCACTTGATGGAAACGCTTATGGGACGGGTCGGCTGCGAAATTGGAGCGGTCGGTGATGGTTCGCCCTTTACCGACGTAAGCGTCGATGGATTGTCGAAGATGCTTCGCGACGATCTCAAACTCGAGCCGTACACGAACGAAGTCATGTACTGCGGTACGACCGGTAAGCAAATGGCGACAAGTATCTTTATGGGACCGATCTTCTACCAGCGTCTGAAGCATATGGTCGATGATAAGATTCATTCGCGGTCATCGGGTCCGTTGGTCATGCTGACGCGGCAACCGGCCGAGGGACGCGCGCGCGACGGCGGTCTCCGTTTCGGCGAGATGGAACGCGATTGTATGATTGCCCACGGAGCCAGTGATTTCCTCAAGGAGATCATGATGGAGAAATCGGATAACTTCCAGTGTTTCGTATGTAAGTCGTGCGGTCTGCTCGGTTTAGTCAATCCGGTCGCGGGCATCTTCAAATGTTCGTCGTGTGAGAGTACAACGAGTTTCTCGCAAGTTCGCGTTCCCTACGCCTATAAGTTGTTCCTACAGGAGTTGGAATCGATGTCGATTTGCTCGCGTCTGTTGCCTGAATCGCGGCTTCGCGCGATCGCCCAGGAAGCCGCTATGCTGTCAGGAGGTTGTAAGAAACTTCACTAAACCGCTTCACCCTTAATACCGAGTACTTTTTTCGCAAATACGGAGATTTTTGTATGTAGATTTTGCTGGAAGAAAATCAATACAAATTCGAGAACCGGACCGCCGTGAAGTTCCTTGAGACGGTTATGTTGAAATCCGGCGACGCCTTCCAACGGAAACGGAATCAGTGCGACCATATTCCGCAATACATAGGCGATGACTCCTAAAAAGAAAAGTTGTACAACGATATCTAAAAACATAATGAAACTGTTCTGCTCTTGGTATTCTTTGACATTCAATTCGCCGTTCATAAAGTCGAACCATTTTGCGACCGAGATACCGAGTACAAAGAAATAGACGGTGACTAGACCGATATCTAATAATTTCACCGCTAAAAAAGTCCCGGTGTAGGGAACCTGTTTAGGCATTTTCTATTCTATATATAGAAAGAATGCTGGACTACATTGTTGAATTTTTGGGTACATTTATTTTTCTTTCCGTGATTATAGCGACGGGCCAGCCGATTCTAATTTCAATGGCGCTGTTACTCGTTATTTTACTCGGAGCGGGTATTAGCGGCGGTCATTTCAATCCCGCCGTCAGTGTCATGTTTTGGGCCAACGGTGCGTTAAGCAACGCGGGATTAGCGGGTTACATCGTAGCGCAGATATTAGGAGGTCTGGGTGCGGTGTTTGTATATAATCTGCTCAGCAAGAAGGCGTTTTAGACGACCGACCATTATTGAAACGGATACGACGATTGTATCCGTTTCAACGCAAATAACGCACTTCATTTCTTCGCAGTCCAAGCAACCATACCTAAAAATAAGGCGGCAAATAGCACTCCCGCCGCAATAGTATTGCTGGAATTTACCGCGAATCCTTCCGTTTCGGGTAGAGTACCGGCCTTTTCGGTTTTTGGAGCGGCATCGTATTCTTCCTGCGTGACATATTTATCAAATACCCAGCGGGTCTGACTCGGCGCACCACCGACTTCTTTGTAGGGATCGGTAATCCATACGTTGCTATTATCGAAGGCCGAGCGAACCTGTCCCTTCATATCACCTACCGGCATTGTGACTTTCTTACATTGCGCATATCCGGAACCAATGACCGACTGAAACAACGGCATAGGATTGAGAGCGCCTATCGCGTCGCCCATTATGCCGGGCGCTAGACCACGGAATTTTACTCCCATAGTTTTCTCTATTTCCGCTCCTACACGTCCCTGTAAGCCCGCGGGTACGGTCGAAATATATTCATACATATCTGCGCCATTGCTACACGTCGCTCCGGTCTTAATAAAGTAGCGAATGCCGAGAGGAGATTGATTCATACCCTGTAATTTCGCGAGCGCAGTAGCTTCACCGAATCCGATCGCATCGACATAATAATTGACACCGCCGACGGCGCGCATAATTCCGTCAAAGGAACCGTCGCGTCCTACGCCGATTTCGGAGGGCGTCGAGAGTTCATCGGCGAAACTATATTTCGGACCCAAAAGACCACCGGTATCCATCCTTATTTTAGACGTGCGGTATTTTTCGTAGGAGAAAAACTGAACTGAGAATACAAACCCGCACTACTCGCAACCGAACGAATGGCTTCCGCACTCTTTCCCAGTATCGGCGCGAAGCGCAGCAATACAAACCTAAGTGACTGGAATACAATGTTTGACATACAGGAACCGCCGAGCAAGGAAGGACATATTTGTCCAGAATGTAATACCGATACCGCTATTCAAATTCACGAGGACGAAGTACTATGTACCCATTGCGGAATCCATATGGGATATTTGATTGATAATTCGGCGGAATACCGCTGGTTTGGTTCGGAGGATCGCAGTCCTGATCCGACTCGTGTTGGAAATCCATTGAATCCTTTATTACCTGAATCGTCACTCGGTACGCGTATTTTGACCCGTCCCGGTGATTGTAAAGCTATGCGACGTATTCGTCAATACCATTTATGGAATATTATGCCTTACAAAGAGCGTACGCTGTGGTCGGTCTTTGAAATGTTACATGTACGTGCGAGCAACGCGGGAATTTCCAACGCGATTGTGGAAGAAACGAAACAATTGTATGCGCAAGTATCACCGCTCTGTATCTGTCGCGGACAACAGAAAGATGCGCTTCTAGCCGCGTGTTTATACGAGAGCTTGAAACGCCACGATACACCGCGGAGACCGGCAGATATTGCGGAGATATTTCAAATTGACGCAAAGTTAATTACCCGAGGTGTCAAGCAGTTTTCGGGACTGTTGGAAGAACACGACCATTCTGCAACTCCTACAAATTACGTGACGTACGAAAAGAAAACCGAAACGCCGTCGACGAGTTTCCGGCATTATTTGGAACCGGCCATTTATAAATTACTCACACCCCGTGCGCTCCACGGACATATCTTAGAACTTGCGAGTTCGCTCGGTTCAACCATTGATGAACTCGGTATATGTCCGGAAACGACACCGTCGTCGCTGGCTGCGTCGGCGCTCTCGCTCGCGTGTGAGAAACTCAAGATTGAGAAGGCGAATGCCGATATTGCGAAAGTATGCTCAATTAGCGCAGCGACACTACAAAAATGTCTCAAGCGTATTCACGATTGGCGTGCTGTGCTACTCAAGGATTAAATGCCACGCCATTACAGAATGGGAACGACCCAATCCATTCGGATTGATGCTGCCGAAGAGGCACATAAACAACGATACGGAACGTTTTCGTTACGTAAAACGGAATCCCACGCGGTAGGAGTCATTTCTGACTTACTGACGGAACTTCTGGAGAAAAACTCGATTTTTGATTTGGAAAAAATTCTGACGAGCGACGGAAAATGTAATTCGCTATTTATTGTATTGTCCGCCGCGATTAAGAAAGAATTTCAATTACTGCGATTCCCGGACCCAAAAAATCCTAGTGAATCACGCTTAACATCGTATATTCCGGTGGAAAATTACAACGAACTCGTCGCGCGCGGCGAACGTACTGTCGCTTGCGACCAGATCACGTATTTTATAATACGTTTAGTGACACTCATCGCGGCGCTGACGGCAAGTATTAAAATTAATCCGACGCTTATGAACGAGATATTTGGTCAATCGTCCGCTACCGGTACGTTACAATTGACTATGAATCCTACGTTCAAAGAACCGGTAAAGGTCCGCGAGCTGTTTTCGGCGACGAGTGTTGCGCCCGAAGTCATTGCCGATTTATTAGCGGGCAATGAATTCCGACGGGTCAAGACGGGTGATAAAGAGGATAGTCGTCCGTTATATTATTTCGGTGCGCGTACTTCGGTCGTTATCAATACGACGAAGAGCATCGTATATATGCCATTGAAAGAGGAGACGGCGATTTTAAGCATTTCCATTCAGCCCTACGATAAACCACAGCAACCGATGATGGTAGGAATTCAGGCGATTCCGCCGAGTGGATATTCTCCGGCGGTCGCGAGAACGGAAATGTATGGGTATGCGCCTCCAGCGGCAGCAGTAGCAGCAGCAGCTCCAATGGCGCCAGTGGTTACAGGAGTTCCAGGAGTTCCAGGAGTTCCAGGCGCTGCTCTCCCTGGTTATGCTCCACGTTACACCCGACGCAATAATGCTTCGTCTGTAGGATTCGCGCCAGGACAACAACTTTTACCCGCGAGCAATCGTTCAACGGTAGCGTCGAATATGACGGCCAGATTAGGTATCCGTGGAGGTCGTAGCAAACGTACACGTAAATTACGAAGACAGTACGGAGGCGCGTCGCGGTTCCTCGTCAATATTCGGCAAATTTTAGATTGCGCCGGTGAATGTAAAGTGTTGGATAAATTCATAATGGATACAAACGGAAATACGTTTTCGTACGACGCATTCAAAGCGGTCGAAGCGACTGGTACTCTGCCTCCTCCGAAAATCTTTGCGGAGCGGATGGAAGCCCTACTGGAGAAGGAAACGACGAAATATGCGAACGAAGCACCCCAGGAATCCGCGGGCGATATGAAAGAAGAGTATGCGCCGATTCACGAGCGTTCGCTTTCGACACTCCAGCGTCTAAAGAATATCAAGTCAACCATCCAGGGCAAACCAGAAGGTACGGCTCCCTCCAACTATCGTGCGTTTTTACTCGCGTCCCGATTG